>ERZ1370068.4829-contig-3883_pt1 | contig 137028 bp, 224 predicted proteins | sample MGYA00561227_ERZ1370068 | MGnify/ENA primary metagenome ERZ1370068 (study PRJEB38410, sample SAMEA6850437) | metagenome | study: Metagenomic assessment of the ecological functions of the soil: analysis of the soil microbiota associated with the...
TGTTGTACTTCGTTCAGTTACGTATTGCTGTCCTTCTCCATCGAACGCATGAAACCCACCCGGTAACGAGCACCGCTTAAGAAAACCAACGCTGCTGAAGACCGTGCAAAGAACTCCAGGTCAATTGCCGTATCAATCCCAATTGCCCGGATACGCCGGATTACCTGAAGCGCTCTCGACGGCCGCCCGAATAAGCCCATCGGTGCGGATGGCAATGACGTTCTCAGGTGGTATTAGCCCCATGGCATCTAGGGATAAAGCGGTTCTCTTCGAAAACCAGAAAATAAACGTTTTCTCGTCCGACCAGCTCGACCAGCTCTACGGATTGCTGAACAGGCAAGCACGCCTCGAGCCCTGCTCGACCAGCTTCACAAACAGGATACGTCGCAAATGGCTCGCGAGGCGCCGTATGGTCAAAATAATCAATCACCCGCCGCGCCGCAGTCAAGGTAAGGCATAGCGGTACGCCCAGCCAACGGTCCGCCAGTCGCATCGTCGAAGTTTTTATCATGAGCTCGGTTCTACTCGGATCTAAACTGTCCTTTCTACTCTCTGCCGGCGAAGAATCCGGCCGGTTCTTGCCGAGGTTTTTTATCGCCGTGAGGAACATAGCAGCAAATTCTCACCAACTCGATCCTGAGCGCAAAGCTTTTGTCGATTGCATTTAGGAAACAAACGCGTTCGGATGATTTTACTTAGATGTCTCAAAAACAGATGGAAAGTCAAAAACAAGAAGATGACGGGGATACCGGAACTAAAACAACATACCCGCAGCCGTATTGGGACAACTTCCAGCAGTCAGATCATTCGTGTACCAACGCCGATCTCGCCCACATCAGCCTCGGTAGCGATAGCCAACACGCCAGTAAAGTATCCAACCACGCGTCCATCTTTCTTTAAGGTCTCCTCGAAAACATCGCCGACTGTCTCAAAATACTGGGGCAACGATGGTTGCATAAGCTGCTGACGATTAAGATCAATCATCAGGAACATTTTTCCCAACCGCCGCCGACCGAGGAAACCAGAAGCCCACATCAAGCTGCCGGGTTACCAAAGAAATGAGCACCTCCCGTATTTCGGTACATCATCCACCATGTTCATAGAAAGCTCAGCTCGCTCGAGATAAAGTTTTTGTCCATTCCGACAACTGACTGGTTTAGATCCGGTTTCAGCTCAACCTGTCTCTTAACGTCTCAACACTGTTGGCTAGTGTCTCGCCACTCTCCAAAAGACGATCTCGTCGTCATGGGACCTGCGCCGGGTAGTCCCAAAGAGATATAGTAGAAAGACCCACCATGAATGAAAAGTAGAGCAATGATAGTTGGCATCCACGACCGCCGACTGAACTGCGCAAGCGTTCCTTGACCTGACCCCCATGGAGGGACCATGTCCCAAGCGAGTAGCGGAATTGCCGCCAGCCAGATCGGTGCGGTCCAATTGAGCTTTGGTTTATAGAAGAGGCTATAGATTACAAATACGGAGAGAGGCACTAAGTGTGAACGTGACGGCCCAGAGATATTGCCGCTTCTTGATATCAGTTTGAATAACGCTCGCTCCTTCCAATCTTTGCGGTAGAAGGACCCGCACAATGCCGAGCAAGCCCGTAGGCGTAAGGAGGAGCAGAATCGTACCAATCAGCACAGTGGAGAGAAGAAGTCGTAACTTGCCGTCCCAACGATCAGAGCCCTGAAAGAGCAAAAGATACCCATCCGTTGCGCATGTTCCAGAGAAACACTGGTGAAAAGATAATGACACGACGTGATTGCCGCGATGTAGGGCTCGGGCCGGAACAGCCAACGTCGGGACCGCCGGTCAATCAGCAGAAACGTCAAGCGTCCCAAGCCCGAGGAGCGCGATCGTGTATTTCGACAGCATGCCGAGCCCCATGCATGTACCAACCCCCACCATGCTCGGCGATTCTCGAGCGATCAGCGCGCGCTCCAGGAAGTAAAGGCAGCCAGCCCAAGCGGCGTACAGAGGGGCGTCCGGGGTCATGAAAAAGCCTAAACCAAAATAAATTGGCAGTACCGCTAGAAGTAGAATAGTTCGAAAGGCGGCGGGCCTGTCGTAGAGATTCAAGGTGAGACGGAACATGAAGATCGCAGCGAGGATCCAGCAGACATAAGCGGGCAAACGAACAGAAAGCTCGGATTTACCGAATAGGGATGTAGAAAGCCAGATCAACCAAGCAACCATGGGTGGATGATCGAGGTAGCCCCAATCCAAACGCTGGGCGTAGTTCCAGCAATACGCCTCCTCTGGGATCAGATTCACACAACCCATGAAGATCAACTTAAGCATCAAACACAGGCTAAAACGCTGATCGTGACCACTGGCCAGCGGATTGCGGGGTTTTCACTCGCATCGGATTGAAGATATATAAAAAACAGCGCCTACGTGAAAAACAGCGGCGGCCATCGGGATCGCGACGAGGATCGCTGTTTGCGGTTGCCAGTGCCAGTTCCCGACCAGCAGCATGAGAACAGCGCTGCGCAGAAGCAGTGCCAGAAGAGCCACCAACAGGAATCTGGCATAGAGCGCCCATCGAATGCGCGATTGTTTAAGCTCCGATGCGCCTCCGTCAGCGTTCAACGCAAAACTGAGGATCGCTCCCGCAAAAACTTATGATTTGAGACAGCTCTAAGTTGGTCCCTGAGGCAAATAATACTTGGAACACCAAGAGGTCGATGACCATACTCAGCAGGCCAACGCCCAGGAACCGCATATTGCACCTATCGATTACTGCGGTCACCAGGGTGGAACGCGTCGAGTCCCACACAGGATTTTTCGGTTCGGCCTGTTTCATTAACCCTCGTGACGATATAGGTTTTGGATGTCTACTTCCGGGTTGCCTTAACGATGACTCGCTTGCAGCGCTGGTGCTCGAATTAAACCTAGTATACAGATTTGAAATTACCAGGAAAGAAGCTGAAAGCACAGGTGGAGGTTTTGGCCTGCCTGCTTTTCAAGTTTGGCGATCTGCACTTATAGTGCCTTGAGATTTGTGCACCCTTGAAGTTGCAACACTCCAAAGCAATTGGATTGACAAGCTCAACGCGAGCACATAATTTCTGCCAATTGAGTCGAGTAGAAGAGCTGAGGTGAGGGTAGCCGAATCATGCCGATATGAAGTGGAAGAGTTGATGCAACGTGATGATCTAAACACAAACGAAAAGGAATCAGTTCTTGGAAAGAACACCCTTCGACTTTAAGGGCTTTCCGGTGTGAGGTTGGTTTATGAAGGACTTAAAGGAGTTTAGTTCGGAGCTAAAGACAAAGAATTTAGCGGGTTACTGGGACACTTCAGAAGGAGAAGTCTATCGCGAGCCTGTTTCAAGTTTCGAGCCCTGCCTTTGGAAGTGGGAAGATGTCCAAAACGCGATTGTTCAGGCTGGTCAAGTCGTTGGGCTGGAAAGGGTTTCCTAGAAGGGTCATCCGTCTGTGCAGTCCCTCGAAAGGCACAACAGCGCACACTTTTCAGTTCAATATTCAAATGCTTCAGCCCGGCGAACACGCCGTCGCTCATCGCCACACCCAAGCAGGCGTGCGTTTCGTCATCAAGGGCAAGGGAGCTAGCTGTGTGGTTGAAGGTGAATCTTTTGCCATGGAGGAAGGTGACTTTCTTACCAATCCGAATTGGACCTGGCATGAACACGTGAATAACTCTGATCAGCCGGTTCTCTGGATCGATGCCCTGGATTCCCCCTGATGCGTTTTCTTGAAGTCGGCTTTCATGAGCCGCATAAGGGTGCTAAGCAATCAGTCTCTAAAGCCGAGGGAACCACGGTGGCCGAGTCTAGTCTGGTTCGACCCAGCTGGGTCCGACCGGTTTCCAATCAGCCTCCGGGATATCGTTATAGTTGGAAGGAAACCGAGAAAACGCTCAAACAGCTTGGAGAGAAACCGGGAGATCCCTACGAAGGAATTCTGCTCGAATACGTGAATCCGTTAACCGGCGGCCCGACACTTCCGACACTCTCCTGCGGCATTCAGATGTTGAGGCCGAATGAAAAAACCAGGGCCCATCGCCACACAAGCTCAACCGTTTATCATGTATTTAGGGGAAAGGCGCTACGGTTATCGACAATATCCGCTATGAATGGGAATGTGGCGACTCGCTCTCCGTTCCCCTTTGGCGCTTCCACCATCATGAAAATCTGTCTACTGAACCGGCCATTCTCTTTGTGATGAGCAATAAACCGGGCGCTAAGCGTTCTCGGCTACTATCGCGAAGAAGTTGCAAAAGCATGAGTGGCGACCGAATGATCTCTCGATGGAAACATGTCGCACGTTAGAGATTAAGATCCGGAGGTTTATCTACGATGAAAGCTGAGCAGCCAAGTGTAATAGAATCCGTCATGACCGAGGTGATTCAGCCGGGGATTCAGCGACTACTTGAAAACAATTATTTCACGGAGCTTCGCTCGGGAAAACTCTCAAAGCGCAGAATTCAAGCCTGGGCCTTACAGCACTATCTTTATAACATCACCATCGCCAAAGGCCAGGTCATTTGCATGTTCAAGTATGCACACGATCCAGAACTCTACGGTGCGTTTGCGGAGAAGTTCACGGAGGAGCAACATCATCCGAACCTGGTCAAGCGCTTTGGTGCGGCGATGGGGCTTAAAGACGAAGACTTTCAAAAGGCGCGGCCGACATTTGAGAATCTACTGCACATGAGCGTTGTTCTTCGCAATCGATATTTAGGCTCGCCGATAGAAACCCGCATCTCCGGGTTCACCAACGAGACTATTCTTACTCGCTATTCTGACGAATTCGATACCTATTTGCGCAAGCACTATGGTCTAAACGATCAAGGTTGCCAGTTCTTTACGATGCACAAGGTCGCCGATGAGGAGCACACAAAGGATGCCGCTAATTACGTCAGTCGACACTGCGCGCCGGGAGAAGAACAGATCGTTTATGATGTGGCCGATTGGATTGTGCGATTGAACATCATGAAGTTCGACGGGCTTTACCAAGCATACGCCTAAAACCCGAGAAAATGGCACGGGCGAATCTTAGAGCCAATCAGTCTACCAGGGTGTGTTTTGGGTAGATCGGAATAATGGGGATCCCATGCAAGCCCGCCACTCGCACCCTGACAGCGTTCCTGGCTTTGTCATTCGGATCCGCATACGGCGCTGAGAGGCTCAGGATCGGAGTCTCCAATTACAACCTCTCAAGCCTCTCCATGGGAGTCGCCCATTCGAGAGGGTTTTTCAAGGAAGAAGGATTTGATTCCGAAGTCATCCGGATGAATCCAAATGTGGCAACGACGGCTGCGGTCACTGGCGACATCGATTTTTCAGCTTTGATCGGTTCTCTGATCGGCGCTGCGATCAAGAGTGCTCCCCCAGCCTGGTTGCCTGTTCCCAAGATCGGACCCCGATTGTTTTTGTTGCCGGGATGAATTGATGCAAAAATATCCCGAAACGACGAAAAAGGTTTCTAACCGCTCAGATTTTGGGTATGCAAACTGGCACGAAACAACAAGAGAGAAGCCATCAAAGCCGGCTATGACGCAGGCCTTCGAGGAGATCCGGATATCGTGAGCAGAGCCCACGACTTATATTCCCTGCGGCTTCACTGCTGATTTGTCCGTTGCGGAAGAGGGCGTTCAAACTATGCTCGAAGAAGATATCCGCAGCGGCATTGTCGACAAAAAGATGACGGTTAACAGAGTCATCGACGAACGCATATTGAAATTAGCCAGCAAGAATTGAGAAACGGAGGAAAATTGCTTCCCTAGGTTCGAGTAGTGTACCTCGCGCTGTAGGATTGGAAGAGGACGTAAACAAGCGTGGGTCTTACCCGCTGACCCGGTAGTCATTGAAAAATTTGGAGCCACCCGCCGGAGTCGAACCGGCGACCTGCTGATTACGAATCGAGGACAAGCAGTAACAGCAACCGAGCGGCCCCATCCATTCCCGATGAATTTGGCAAGCAATGCTCCAGTCGTTGGGTTGTTTGGGTCGCTTGGGATGCAGTTCTCGGACCCCATGGCTTTCGAGGTCTGGTAGTGGTACAGATCAAGTAAGTCAACAATCTGTCCGAGCTTTAACACGCCGGGGTCGACATGGACCGGGAGCCCGAACCGAAGGGGTCCCGTCCATGTTACTTCGAAATCATCCACTGTTAACATACCGGAATGGCCGCAGCTGGCCGCCGGACTGGTTGTGGTGCGGGGGCTTTGACAATACCCACCCACGAGGCGAAGTCGGCATCCTGAAAACCGTCTTCGTATCCGTCTGTCAAACCGTCCACCAGCTGTTTCCTAGTTATGGAGCATGCTGGCGCTGAATACATGGGCGAGTTCTTTGTAAGTGATGCCGCTTTCTGCCTGGAGATGTACGCAGTGCTACTTCGACATTGTGATAAGACGATCCAAGAGATTGGCGACATTGACCTCAGTGATACGCGGTAGGTCAGCGATACATTTCAGCATCCAGCAACCCTAACTCCGGCTCTCTCTCTCGGCAAGGGGGCTTAGGTCTGGCCCCCTGTCATTAGGAAATCGGCGGATCAATTCTCTGCCGCTTGCTTCGGAACGGTCCAGTATCCTGGCTCTAAGACCTGCACTCCATACCCGCCGTCCACCCAGCGTGGCTGAACGTAAATTCTGTTTTCGGCAGGTTCGCTAGGTTTGGCGGTTGGTGCAGGCGGAGACTGCTGAATAATGATGACCTGCTGATCGCCCTGATCGCCGAGTCCATCCACACCAAAATCCAAAGCGGTTAAAAGGGCGTTGCCCTTGCATCCTAGAAGCCCCGGAGCTACCCGACCTGCCGAAAGATTGACCCGCACCAAAAGCAAGATAGGGTTGGGTCAAGGTAATGCCGATAGCGAGGATAAAACCGAAGATTATAGGCCTAGTACTACCCGACAATCTCATACAATCTTTGCTCCTCTCTGGTAATTCCAGTTTTTCTAACTGGCGGTTTTCTTCTTCCAGGCTGTACCCGACAGTGGACGGATAGAAAAATAGAATCCGGATCTTTGTCGCACCGTGGATTTTGTACAAAGCTCCCCGGCGGCTCCACAACCGCTATGCCTCCAAGGTTGATTGGGGTGATCCTCGCAAACCCAACCCGTTATAGCATCGGCATTTAGTTCGCGGTCTGGTCTTTTTCCTTCTTGCAGCCATAAATCAATTGAACAATCGTAGCTCTAGGGGATCGAGCTCGCGATCAGCCCACTCCAAAAGTCTCTCGGACAGTGCCTTTTACAGGGTTTTCAATGTTAACCATTGCGTGTTTTCCGGACGGCGAATCCACCAGCAGCCAATAACCTTCATCGTTTTTCTGAAGGATGATTTTTGCTTCGACTCGTTTCACCTTTGCCATGTATTGAGCTTATCAAACCGACTGCGCTACCTCTAGGCCGTCAGCAAGGCCGGTCCGATGCCAGCACCGACAGCGTGTAGTTGAACTGCGACGTTGGCCTGTCAGGAAATAACTCACATACAAAATGCTATCCGATGAAAAAACGCGACCAGGATCTGACAGTCATGGTCGGTGGCGACGCATGGCATACTTTCTGCGATAGAAGATCTGGCTTCTCAATCTTGATGCTGTGAAGCTGGACCATGACTGTTTTAGACGCTCTCGCCATTCTCGAAGCTGCAACCTTAGAGTGTAAACAAAGAGACATCTATACGCCCGAGGTGAGAGAGGCACTAGATTGTTTACAGTCACACATTCGGCTCGAATGGTTGATTCCACAGTTCCGCTATCATGCACAGCTGAACGAAAAAAACCAGGTAGATAAAGAAGCTCAACAGCAAGCCCTTCGCGCAATTTTCCCCGTAATTCGTGAATTAGCTAAGGACCTACTCGGAAACCAACGCCGCGGCTATTCATGTAGATCCGCCTTAATGGACGGCCCTGGCGCAGCAGTTCGCTGCGACTCACGACATAGAAAGTGAAGGATAAAATTGAACGGCTGGCTAGGGAATATGGCAAGCTCGGTGAGGTGTGGGTCTTTGTGGCGAAGTGACAGGCCGGATTCACGCTCGGCCCCTCTGCTCCTTGACGGAATTTCCAAAGCAACTGACAATATGATCCGAGAGCTAATACTAACGGAGGCCTGATGGCAAAAAAGATGACTTTGATGTCCACGCTCAAGTGTAAGACGACAGACGGCAAGGTAGTCCATTATTTTGTCTATCACCGTGGCGGGGGTTTTGAGATTGTTGGACCCAATCTTGAGCGGCACAGATGTCATCCTTCGGTCAAGAACGCCAAAGACGCACAAATAGAAATTGCCAAAGTTTATGGCGTCGAAGTGATACCGTGACCCGCGAAGAGATAGAGCAAAGCGATAGGGGTCGCATCTTTACTTTTGACATTTGGCAGCAATAACGTAACCTAACGTCTAATCTTCTGTCACCGGCAGGAGCATGGCCTGGCCGCTGCCCCTTTCCGTCGGCTTCCAACAGAAACGAATGTCACTGACCAACTATAATAAATTTGGAGCCACCCGCCGGAGTCGAACCGGCGACCTGCTGATTACGAATCAGCTGCTCTGCCGACTGAGCTAGGGTGGCTCACATAGGTTTGATGAAATGAATAATCGCTGCCACGATGAAAGAACCGACGTAGGCAGCGAGGAAATCGAAGAGCACGCGAAACTCGGGTAGCTTCTCCAGATATCCCTGCAGTCCGAAGAAAAGTATCACGAACTGACTCAAGAATAAACCGAACAGCCCGATCAGCAAGTAAAGGAAAAATCCGCCTCTCCCTTCATGGGCCACGGTCTTGCTACCGGCGAGCCCGGCGATAAAAGCAACCCCAAGGTATACAGCAGGATTGCCCAGAAGATAATGAAAGACGATCTGTGCTGTTTCCCGCATACACTTAGCTTCGAAGCTGCCTCAGCATTTTCGCCGCCGTCTCTTTGGACTCTCCGCGCTCACGATGGCGGAGATCAATGCAACGCCTCGAACACCAAGCTTCTTGGTGGACTCGATATTCTCTGGCGTGATGCCGCCTATAGCATAAACGGGTAAGGAAATATTATCCACTATTGTTTTTAGAGCAGGCAACCCCTGAGGAGCACCGTAGGCGGCTTTTGAAGCGGTGAAGTAGACCGGACCGAACAAAACGAAATCCGCGCCGTTTTGTTCCGCTTCCTTGGCTTCTCGAAGCGAATGCGTCGATACACCTATGATCTTTTGCGGTCCCAGTAGGGCTCTTGCTGTTACTCACCGGCAACGATGTCTGACTGAGCTGGACGCCGGCGGCATCAACGGCCATAGCAACGTCGACGCGATCATTGATGAAAAGAGCGGCGTCATAGGCCTGACAGAGTTTGTGCGACCTCTCCGCCAGCGAGAACAAATCTCTACCGGATAGGTCTTTCTCTCTTAGTTGGATGGCTTTGACGCCGCCGTCGAGGGCTTGCTCTAGAACCCAAAGGAGATCCCGGCCGCCAGTTTGGTTACGGTCGGTTACGAGGTAAAGATCAAAATCGACTGCATTCACGCGTCAGGCTTCAAGCCAAGATTCCATCTAGAGGGCTAGAAGCGGTGGCGTAGAGCTTCTTTGGAATACGCCCGGCTAAAAAGCCTTTCGGCCCGATTCCACGCCCAGCCGCATCGCCTCGGCCATCAAAATTGGATCTTTCGCGCTGGCAATGGCGGTATTCATCAAAACGCCATCGCAACCCATCTCCATAGCAATCGCAGCATCCGAAGCTGTTCCGACACCGGCGTCAACGATAACCGGAACAGTTGCCTGTTCCAGGATGATACGAATGTTGAACGGATTGCGAATTCCCAGGCCGGAACCGATAGGCGCTGCGAGCGGCATCACGGCGGCACAACCGATATCCTGAAGTTTCTTTGCCGTGATGGGGTCGTCGGTGATATAGGGCAGAACCACGAATCCTTCTTTGACGAGTATTCTCGCTGCATCAAGGGTGGCCGGGATGTCCGGGAATAAAGTCTTGTCGTCGCCGATCACTTCGAGCTTGATCATTTTGCCGACGCCGGCCTCGCGCGCCAGCCGGCACGTCCGAACCGCATCATCCGCGGTGTAGCAACCCGCGGTGTTGGGCAGAATCGTATGCTTTTTCGGATCCAGGTAGTCGAGCAGATTCTCTTTGTTGGGATCGGTGATGTTGACTCGGCGCACCGCCACCGTGACGATCTCCGCGCCCGAGACTTCGATAGCTTTTTCGTCTCCTGAAAATCCTTGCACTTTCCCGTCCCGACGATAAGCCGGGAGCGGTAGCTGGTACCAGCCAAATTTAATACGTCTTCCATGATTGGTTCCTTATCCTCCACCGACAAAATGAACGATCTCGAGGGCGTCTCCTTCTTTCAACAGGGTCGAGGCATGCGCTTCACGAGAAACAATATTGCGATTAAGCTCGACCACGACGCGAGCGGCGCGGATCTGCAATTCTTCAAGCAGCCGAGCTAAGCTCAACCCGTCCGCGATCTCCTTATTTTCTCCGTTGACGCGAATCTTCATGTAAACGAAAAAACCGTATCCACAGTACCACCTAACGGTGGCCAGGGAATACGGTTTCAAGCTCGTCCCGATTCGCTCTCCCGAGCGCTCGCGGGACTGTGACTTTCACGCTTCCCTACGCCGGTGCTATCCGGATCAGGTTCGAAGGGTTACCTGGTTATTCATCAGGCTCTCAGTCCGCCTTTGGCAGACACCCCTAGCATTCAAGGATTCTTAACAAAGGGGCGGAGTCAAGTCAAATTAGCTGTTAGAGCTCGAGTGCTACGCTGGCGTAGCCGACGACCTTACGCATGGGAGTTACGTCGCCGGAATGGCAGTGTTTGAGTAGGCATGCTTGCTTTGCATCGAGCAGGTTGGCGGCAAAAAGCAATATAGCCGTGGGAAGCAAGCCGCACATGGTGATATTTTTCCCGCTCTGCGGTCGCGATCAAGGCACGGGGTTCAGCGCCAGTACTTGTTCGATAGCGATCCGGTCCAATTCAGCGGTCTCTTTGGGCGAGAGATAATGGCTTAGATCGCTGCTTGCTACCATGATGGTTCTGGTTCCCGACTGTCTGCTGCGCCGCAAAAGATCTGCGACAGCCGTTCCGAGTTCGACGCATTCTTCTATCGAGATATGGGCGAGTGATATGGGAATCAAGGAGAATTCGCCGAGGACACGTTGCAAAAAGGTAGCTGGACTTCGATGCTATGCTCGCGGGCGTGGGCGGCTTCATCCTGCTTCAGGAACTTGACTTCGCCTTGAAGTAGATGGCTCAACTCTTGATCGATGCGTACAATGCCCAGCGGCGTCTGCCAAAGTCCGCTGGGCTAAGCGCGGCCCGATGGCCTCTAGCCTGATGGTTGACGCCCAGTAAGATGACTCGCTGAATGGAATTGTCTAGGAAGCGAATAGAAATGCGCCGCGCAAGGCCCGGAATAGACGTAGCCCGCGTGGGGAACCAATCCCCCGATCAAAGATGATGAGGGCGACTTATCGCCTTGGGGTCCCAACGGGCTCGACTCGAAGCATTCATCGATGAGTCGGCCAAGTTCTTCAGCCTCTGAAGGATAAAATGAACCGGCTACTGCAGCAGGTCTGATGCGGTCCATGACCCCCGAAAGTTTGCGTTAGGGCTCGACGATCTCAACTTGGAGTATGCCAATGCCTTCAACTTCACCTTCCACTTGGTCGCCGGGCTTTAGGTACACCGGCGGCACGCGAGCAAAGCCAACGCCTGACGGAGTTCCGGTGCTGATGATATCGCCGGGCTCCAATGTCAGTCCACTCGACAAGCTTTCGATGATCGTCGGGATATCAAAGATCATGTCGCGGGTGTTACCGTCCTGCATGACCTCACCGTTGACCCGGCAGATGAGCCGCACTTGCTGGGGATCCGGCAAGGCGCTTTGTGGACGATCCACGGTCCCAACGGACAAAAAGTATCCAGCGATTTCCCCTTGAACCACTGCCCGTGTTGACGCTGGAGCTCGCGGGCGGTCATATCGAGGCACACAGTGTAACCGAAGACGTAGTCGTAGGCTTTGTCTTTGGAATGTCCCGACCTTTCTTTCCCATAACTATGGCCAATTCGATTTCCCAGTCCAGTTTGTCGGTGACCTTGTGATGGACAACCTTGCCCATGTGACCGATCACCGACGTGGCTGGCTTGGTGAAGTAGACCGGCCATTCAGGGTACTTGATGTCGAGCGAACGTGCCCTTGCCCCTTCATCGACATGTTCGCGGTAATTAATGCCGAGCATTACTACGTTTTTCTCGGCCAGGGAATGGGAGCCAGCAGCTTTGCTTGGTTCGATTTAAGCAGCCCGCCGGCGCGAGCGAGTTTCTTTTGCTCCTCTACATTTTTCCCTGCCACATACTTCTCCGCCTTCTTCGCAGCTTGGAGCGCTTTACTACCTGCCTCAATAAAGGCTTGCATACTCGCCAAATAAGGCGGATTGCCACCCCTCAAGTAGCGACGGGTTATCTCCGCCACATCGATGATCTGATCCTGGGGGCCCATAAGACCGATTCGTTGCTGATTTTTCCGGCCGAAAGTGATAAACCGCATTCTCTCCTCCGAGTTGGAAAATATTTTAACGAAAGGTCTACGCCGGTCCCTAACAGCCTGCAAGCGTTGAGCCCTCTGACCGTCGACAGGAACTTATTCAGCGTAGACCAACGACCCTAGTTTGGGGAAATGACCGCTCTCCTGCGACAGCTATAGGAAAGGGCCAGTTGATTGTCAAGCTAGACGCCTCAATGAGGCTAAGGCATCAAAGCCGGTTTCCGATACTCTTCGTGCATTTGCCTGCCAAAATCGGCAATGGTAACTTTTCCTCATGAAGAGCAAGGGCAAAGAGACCCCCGAGTCTCAATGCGTGAGGGAGATCGCATTCTGATTAACAAAGGGATTTCAAAAAGTTTTTATCGTTGCGCGGGTCGAGGTGCCGCACTCCAGCGAGAAAGCCTTCGTTTCCAAGTCCGGCGGGAAATACACCATTGGACTCAAGGTCTGGAGATCAGATTATGCCTGGAGTGAGAAGAACCAAATGTGGGTGCCGAAACACTAGCAGGCTTTACAGATTGGAGTACTGTAGGGATGGAGTATTGGGGTGATGCATTTACTCCCTCCAGCATTTCGAGAGGTGGAGAGATGCCGGCCCTGGGTGAGGCCGAAGATCGATTTTCGCACGCCGGTGAGATCTTTTGAGCAAACGGCGGAAAAGTCTTTTTCTAGGACAATAATCGTTCAAAATCAAAGAGTTTGCGCCGCTTGATATGAAACGGGACTTGGAAAACATCGTCGTCGATATCAAAAACAGCAAAGGTCCACAATTACTGCTTTTGTTTGGCGACGATCTGCAAGTGCAAGGGGCTTGCAAAACTCTCCTTGATAACCTAGTTCCGGAAAGCCAGCGGGGACTCAATCTCGAACAGCTTCGACGGTCGATCGGCGCCGTGGGACCAGATCGAAGTCTCATTGAATACGCCGCCCTTTTTTCCCGGGAAAAAGGTGGTCTGGGTTGAGAACGTAGCTTATTTCATTTCACGTGAGCAAAGAGGCGAGTTGGGGGAGAAGGTTCGTCAGGCTTGGAGCGAAGGCAAGAAAGACGAAGCCGTTAGGTTGCTGTCGGATTTGCTAGCTGTGGAGGGTTGGACGCAGGAACAATTGGAGCAGGCACAATCCGCATCTTCTTCGGGACCGCTGAATGAGCTTTTGGAAGTCGACGGCGCCGAGGCGAGCGGAGATACCCAAGCTCTTTTGGCGTATTCTCGTAGTCAGGGCATGGATCTAAGCCGGCGTCGAGGTTCAGAGGAACAGAGACTTGCAGAAATGCTCGAGCGCGGATTGCCGCCGTGGGACTTTCTCTTGATGACGGCGGTGCAGGTTGATCGTCGGACGCGCGTCTTTATAAACGGCTTGAAGAGATGGGCGCGGTTTTGCAGCTCGTCATAGAGCGCGATCGTAGCGGAAGGATCAATCGGGAAAGTCTGGCGCTGTTTGTCAACCAACGGCTGCGACAAGCCGGGAAGACAATCGAACCCCAAGCCAGAGAAATGATCTTGCTGCGCGCTGGGGATGAGTTGAGGGGCTTGCAACAAGAACTGGAAAAGCTGTTTCTTTATGTGGGCGATCAGCCGACGATTCGGTCCCAGGATGTGGATGCGAGTTTTGCGGATCGGGGCGACGGTTGGGTTTTCGATTTGACACGATGCATAGCAGAGCGAAATGCCGTTGCGGCCCTTGCCCATTTAGCCCGGCTGCTGGCGCAGGGAGAACATCCGCTGAAACTCCTAGGTACCATCGCAGCCGAGGTGCGAAGGCTACTAGCAGCACGCCAGTTGATGGACGGGGAAGTACGCGGGCAGTGGAAGCGAGGGTTGACCTATCAGCAGTTCCAGCAGAACGTTCTCAAGCAAGGGCGCGCCAATCCTGACGCGCAACCCATACGCGGATTACATGTGCTTCCAGCGAGCAGATCAGTTTTCTTTGGGTGAGCTGCGCGCTTGTTTGACCAGCAGCTATGAGGCGGATCTCCGCTTGAAGTCCACGGGTAACAATCCCCGGCTCATAATGGAAAAGTTAATTCTCAACATGTGTCTGGGCTCACGAAAAGAAAGCGGGCTTGTCCGAGGCCGAATTGTGATATGAAGAGTAGGGGTCGAGAACTTGCGATCTGTTGCTGTCTCCTACTCTGGTTTGCTGTCACCTCTTGGGCCGAGATGGCGGTGCAAACCTGTTTTAGCCCGCAGGGACGATGTTCTGCGCATATTATTCGTGAGATTGAGAAGGCGCAAAAGGAACTGCTGATCGCAGTGTACGCATTCACCAACGACGAACTCGCGCGCGCGGTGGCGCAAGCGAAAAACGCGGCGTTTCGGTCCAGATCGTGTTAGACCGAGAATTCGATGCGGCGAACGAAAAATCCCAGGGAAGATTTTGGAGGAGCAAAAATTTTTCTAAAGCGCATCTCCGGCATGAAACCGGCGGCGCCAGAAAAGAGCCCGGACTAATGCACCAAAAGTTCGCCGTGATCGACCGAAAGATAGTTTTCACGGGTTCTTACAACTGGACCCGTTCCGCAGACAACTGCCAACGACGAGAACCTTCTTTGGTTTCGTGACGCCGGACCACTGGCAGAAGAGTATCGCAAAGTCTTTCTTCAGCTCTGGGAGAGAAAAGGATGAAACAATTCTCGCCGGCCGTAACGCTCGGTCTCTTGATCGCATTTCTAGCGGGTTTTGTCTCGCATTTGCTCTATCAACGGTGGAATCCGGCAACTGCCGAGAATCCGACGAATGGGAAAAATTCTGCATCCCGCCTCGATGTTGACCCGCCAAGCTTTCGTGTGACCTTCTTGCCCACGTCGCCTGCGCAAATCCAAGCCGATATGCCATTGGTGCAGGCCCGTGAGGTGGAAAAAATCCGCAGCTTGAGGGGAATCAGGCCCGTATCCGTGGTAGAGTTTTCGTGTTGGCCATTCCGCCAAGAGTAATACCTATTTCCTGAATTTTGGTCCTTCCCGGGAGGCACTCACCGCAGTTATCTTTGCATCGTCTGCGGAACTGTTCGAGAAAAACCAGCTTCAACCGAAGGCGTTCGAAGGCAAAGAGGTGGAATTGCATGGAGAAATCAAAGATCATCCCCAGTACGGACTGGAGCTAATCCTCGAGAATCCGGCACAGATCAAATTGCTGGATTAAACCCGGCGGAGGAGCTCCCTGGAGCAGAAGTAGTCGGCCATGAGCGAAGAAAAGAAAAAGTGCATGATTTGTGGAAAAGTAGTGGCGGGTCTCAAAGGCGGTATCTGTGAACCTTGTCAGGATCGTATTCGCAGGGAGGCCATGGGCGAGCAGGCCGGCATCAGTGACCGGTCCGATCGCGAATTAACCAGGCATGGGGTTACGCCGACTAAAAAATAGCACCGCCATTCCGGTTTGGATCCTCCGAACCGCCTAACTAGCTGCAAAACCTTTAGGAAAATATCCAGTCCTTTGCTTCAGGCTATTCAACAATTCTCAAATATGATATAAACCAGTTTTATTCGGACACTGTTCTGAGGCGGTTAGAGGCTTCAGCAGGAAACACGCAACAAGGAGGTCTGGAACGCTGAACCTTCGTAAACCTTTTCCATTGGCCCAATTCTGACCGTCTTACTGATAATCTTGCCTCTTAATTCGGTTTGGTCCTTTTCTCCTGACGCAGATTTGACTGCACGCGCCGCTGTTCTCATGGATGCGGCCACGGGAAAAATTCTCTATCAAAAAGATTCGGAGCTTCGTCTGCCCCGGCGAGCACGACTAAAGTCGTTACGGCGATTCTGGCTTTGGAAAGCGGGCGAAAGCTTACCGAATCGATCACCGTATCGAAGGCGGCTACTCGGGTACCGGCATCGAAGCTCTATCTTCGCCCGGGCCAAACCATCACCATCGAGCATTTGCTCTACGGCATCCTACTATCCTCGGCTAACGATGCGAGCATGGTGTTAGCCGAGGGACTAGCAGGTTCGGTGGAACGTTATACCGAGCTTATGACGAAGAAAGCCCACGACATCGGTGCTCTGAACAGTAATTTCACCAATCCCCACGGGCTGACGGCTCCGGATCATTATTCCACCGCTCGCGATCTCGCGATTCTTTTCAGATATGCGATGAAGAATCCTACCTTTCGCGAGATCGTCCAGACCAAGATCAGTTCGGTGAGCTCCAACTCCATAGTGAGGCAGCGGACCGATCGCCCGGCAGCATCTCGGTTCGAAATCACAATCGGCTGCTGTGGAATTTTGATGGCGCGATCGGTGGCAAGACCGGTTACACCTACGCGGCGCAAAAATGTTTTGTCGGAGCGGTGGCGCGAAACGGCGTGACGTTGATCGTATCGATCCTCGGCGCTCGGGATCAGTGGGGAGACACTAGAAAACTGCTGGAATACGGGTTCGATAATTACCAAACCGCGGAAACCCAGCCAGCCGGCAAGACCTCAACGAGTGAACAGGTCAATATTCGTACCGACCGTATTTCGGCGAGCATCATTGCGCCGCAAGAAGATAACAAGTCGCAATCCTCCGACGGCTATCTGCTGCAGGTGGGATCGTTTCGCGAACGTGACCGAGCCGAGTCTTTGGTGAAACAATTTTCCGCGGACGGCTTTGAGGCGTTTGTCGAGACGATTTCATTGACTGGAGGCCAAACAACTTATCGAGTAAGGGTCGGCCCTTATGCCGAGCTACTGGAGGCGCAAGAAATAGCCCAGGAGATTTTACATAAGAGCGGTCTTCGGGTGCTCATTCTTCCGGCGCCCGCTGCGCGGGAGACCGCGGACAATCCGAGCTGAGCGCGCTCCAGTTTCAATTTTCTTTCTCACAATTCGATCACCATTCCGTCTTCCGCGCAGGTTGCTTCCAGTTCCTCCCGCCGCTTGAGCATTTCTTCACCGAGATGTGTGAGCACTAGCTTCCGGCATTCCAGACGCGTGAGGTTTTCCGTAGCGTCTTGTAATTCAAGTGATTGGCACTGTCCTGTTCATAGAATGAGCACTCGCAGAGAAGAGGTCCACTCCACGAGCATGCAATAGAAAAAGATCGGTCCAAGCGGAGTCGCCCGAAAAGAGAATCCGTTTGCCCTCGTAAGTGATTTTTAGCCCGAGGGAAATTGCCTGAATCTGATGGGGAACACGAAGGAAGCACATGGATTCCCAGGATCCGTTCGGCTCTGTCGGGTTGGAGGATGTGAAAGCGAATGGGTGGAACGTCGCCGCCGTACATGACGCTGTATAGTTGACTCACTTTCTCCTCTGATCCGGGTGGGCCAGCTATGTGCAATGGTTGGTCACGAGGATTCTCGTAAAGATAACTGATGAAGAAGAACGGCAGACCGCCAAAGTGATCGCCGTGGAGATGGCTGAGAAAAACGACATCCAACCGTCGCGGATCAAAGCCTGCCCTTTTCATCGCCAGCAGCGCCGTCGGCCCACAGTCCATGAGAAAGAGCCGGTCGGCGGCTTCGACGAGATAACCACTCTGGTTGCGGCCGCCGTTACCGAACGCATCTCCACAGCCGAGAATATGAAGTTTCATGATTTCATCCAGCGTCTCATTTAGCGTTGCTTGTCGGTCAAATTTATACTCCGCCTATTTCTAATATTCCACCATCGGCCAACTTTTGGCCGTCCCTTCTGATTTGAGTCGACGAGATCGCTCCCTTGGGAGGTGGAGGCAAAAAACCTGATTGCTTTTACTGGCTCTGCGAATAGAGTGATGCACGTGGTCGTTTTTAAACGTCCTTTTTTTCATCCTACACTACGGGTTTATGGGTCAGGTTTCTCCGTTTTAGCCTCCTCTCCCACAAGAAACTTGAGGAGGATCTCGAAAGCTGGGTCTCACGCCGCCGCAGTTCTACGTGCTCGCGACTATCGGTTACGCCGGAGGACTTCCCTTCGGGGAAATCGGGGCGAAGATGATGGTGACGGTGAGCAACCTGACAGGCATCGTTGACCGTTTGGAAGAGAAAAACTGGTCTTGCGCAAACGAGACGAGAATGATCGTCGCGTGGTTCATGTAGTGTTGACGGAGAAGGGCGCTAAGCTCTATAAAACTACGATCCCGCTGTTTGAGAAGAGCCTCTCACGAACTTTTCTCTCACTCGAAAAGCCGCAACAAAAGGAGCTTTCCGCTCTTCTGCGCAAGCTCAATCGAGTTGCCTGGGCAAAGTAGCCTAACCCGCAAGATTCATGGTCCGGCGAAAGATCACGACAGACTTAGACCGCAGAGTGAGCCTGCAGGGCGCAGGCAGCGGAGCGTAAAACTGCGTGACTTCTAACTAAGGTGCTTGACCATAAGTTTTGGTTTCTTCTTGTCGCGCTCCACCAGCTAAGTTCGTAGGCCTCCTCAAGGTAGAGGTCCATTGCCTCAACTGGATGAACTCGCTCTCTTTGGATAAAGCGGCTCGGTTATTGACACTATTTATTTACGAGTTATAAAGTTAAAGGCTAAAGTATTTTATCATTCGGTCGGATTTCATGAAAAACGACAGCAACAAAACGCTGGGCCTTGAACGAGTCAAAAAATGGCTCTATGCGAAAGAGCTCGAGGAGCGCAGCGCGGGCTGTGTCTTATGCGGCTCTTGTTACGGTCATGGATCCTGCCAATCCGATGGAGGATGTACCCGGGCCCAAGAGCAAGTGTCCCCCTACGAGTTCTATCGGTTCCAAAGATTCACGCCGAAGTCGCGCTGGCTCATGGCACAGCGTGTGTTTCACAGGCTCGATCCCATCACGCCTGAGCTGAAAGAAGTCATTTACACCTGCACCAATTGTCTGATGTGCCAGGAGCTGTGTGGCGTCCGTGACGACGGATACGGGCCCTGGGACATCACGGTCGCAATGCGCGAAGAGATGACTGAAAGGGATGGCCCCATCGAAGCCCATCGCCCGCTCTTCGAAGGTCTGCAACAATACGACCATCCATGGTCGCAGCCCAAAGCCGAGCGGGGCTGTGGGCGAACGGACTGGGATTGAAAAAGCTCGGCAGCGGCAGTGCCACCACGCTGCTATTCGCCGGCTGTTCAGCAGATCAGGACAGTGGCAGAGCCGGCGCCATCGCGCTCGCGAAGCTGATGCAAAGGCCGGCGAAGATTTCGTGTATTCTAGGGGACGAGGAAAAATGCTGCGGGCTTTACGCTTATGATCTAGGTTTCCGGCGGGAGTATGACCGCTTGGAAAACGAGAACCCTCAACGGGATTAAGGAAGCGGGTATCCGCAAAGTTGTGGTTGCTTGCGGGAGTTGCCAGCGCATCTGGCGGCAATACGCTAAGAAAGCAGCGCCCCAAATCGCTGTTCTTCATGGTGTCGAATACGTCGAAGATCTGCTGAAAACGGGCCGGCTTAAATTCAGCAAAACCGTGCTGAAAAAAGTCACCTATCACGACTCTTGTCATCTTGGCCGCGGCTGCGAAGTTTACCAGGCGCCTAGAGCCATTCTACGCTCCATTCCCGGAGTCGAGTTGGTGGAGATGGAGCGCAATCGGCGTTGGGCTTGGTGTTGTGGCGGTGGCGGTGGCGTACCGGAGGCCTATCCGGAGCTGGCGCAATGGAATGCCGAGGATCGGATGCGAGAAGCAACCAAAACCGGCGCCGAATTAGTCTTAACGTCAAGCGCGCTGTGCCAGCGTAGCTTCTCTACCTGCTCTGATGGTGCCCTACCAACGATGGACTTGCTGGAGTTTGCTTGTCAGGCGCTTTGAATCAATTCAATGATTAAAGAACCGCACTTCACTCCGCAGAAAATGCTTGGAATGTTGGGCCTGAACGCCGACTCCCTCGGACCCTATGCCTTGATTCCCGGACCGAAGGAGCGCAGTCAAATGCTCGCTCGGCCTGCTGGACAACCCAGTCAAGAATTTTACTTTCTTGGATTATGAGATGCATACCGGCACCATCGATGGAAAACGAGTGACCGTCGGCAACGGCGGGCGCTTCGCACCGACACGGCAATGACTACGGAAATCCTCTGCGCCGCGGGCGCGGAATCGTTGATTCGCATCGGCAGCTGCGGGTCGTTGCAAGAGCACGTGAAAATCGGTGATCTTGTGATCGTCACCGGCGCGATCCGCGGCGAAGGCACCACGAGCTACTACGTGCCCAAGAATTTCTCCACGGTTGCTAATCCTGAGATCGTTGGGGCTCTGAAAACAGCGGCGGAGAGCTTAAGCGTGCGCTATCACCTGGGCTGGATCTTCACCACCGATGCTCTGTTCCAGGAAACGCCGGAATTGATTCAAGAGGCTGAATGAACAGAAGGTCACCAGCATCGACATGGTGACGTCTACCTTCCTCACCATCGCCCAGCTCCGCAAAGAAGGCCGGCGCCATTTTGGCGGTTTCGGACGAATGTCTCTATGGTAAGTTTGGTTTTCGCGACCCGGTATTTCTCGCCGCTGAAGAAAAATGGTCGAAGTAGCGCAGAAAGCTTTAGATTATCTGTGAATCTTTTGCTTACCCCAGTGTAGAAACATGAAACTCGTGCACAGTCCTCTGTTCGAACCGGTGTTATGGGAAGGGCGCGGCTTTAAGATTCTTGACGAAACTTTGATCCCGGAGCGGATCGAATACATTCGGATTGATCAGGTCGCTCAAGCCATCGATGCCGTCAGGGAGATGAAAACGCGGGCCTTCGGCCAAGTACTGACTTTTTCTATAGCGGAGCGCTGCTCGCCCGAATTATCGCGGTAATGGCCCTGCGTCTCTACAGGACCAGCTGGTGCAATTGAATCAGCGGTTCTCCGCCGCACGACCGACATTCGATTTCAATGGTCTGGGAGATTTCTTCTCCAAGTGGATTGTCGCTTCGCCAGCCGGGACGGGTGTTGGTGAGTGGGTTGCAGAGCAGGCACGAGGATTCGCGGAGCAGATCATCAAGGCTCGTCTGGCGCGAGCCGGACGGACGGCCGCCATACTGCCAGATCCCGCGCGCGTATTGACCCACTGTAACGTCAGCGGCGAACTCGTGGCGATTGCGCAGCATTGTAGATCAATGGGTAGGAAATCTCCGTCATTGCCACAGAGACCCGGCCCTATCTGCAGGGATCGCGGCTCACAGCTTGGGAACTGGCACAAGCAGGCGTCTCGGTATCTTTGATTCCAGACTGCGCCATCGCCCAGAAGTAATGGCAAGAGGAGAAGTTAATGCAGTTGTGGTGGGTTCCGATCGCTCCGCGCAAAATGGCGACGTGATCAACAAGGTCGGAACCTATCCTTTGGCGTTGATGGCGAAGGAATACGGCGTCCCATTCCACGTGTTGGTGCAGGACCCCGGTAGCTTGGTCGAGGCGAAGATGTGACGATTGAAGAGCGGTCGGCTGCTGAAATCCTCGAATTTCAAGGCCGGCCCCTGGTCGCTGAAGGCGCGGAGAATCTTGCCTGTCGTTATCCAGCGTTCGACGTGACTCCTTCATTCCTGATCAGCTCCTTGGTTGGTTTTGATGAACTCTTCACGCCGGAAAGTTTTCGGAAGAGGTATCTGAAAAGACCATCGACAGCCGCGGAAAACGGCGGCCGCCCGCCGGCGCAGTATCTGTTAATTTATGGAGTGCCGAATAAACAGAACTATGCCTTCTTGACTCATGCGCTCAAGGCCGAGCAGGCTCACAGTGTTCTAGTTCCCGAGATGCGACCGCAACTCTGGGGAGCACGAGTCGTGGCCCGAGAACTACTTTCTCGCAACACGCCGACTACCTTAATCTCTGATAACATGATGGGGACCCTGTTTGCCCAAGGCGAAATTGCAAGCTCTGCTTATTTTACGACGGTTTGAGCGAACAAGGACCGCGCGGGATTTGTGGCTCGCTGCTGGCGGTGCGCTTAGCACGCCACCATGACGTACCGATCGAATTGCTCGCGTCGGAAGCGCTAGATGGTGCCGGAGCGGACCGCGACGTGTCGACCTTTTTGGGTCAGAAGATTTGCCCAGCAGGAGTTTCTGTGCACCCTCTCGAGAGCGAAGTTCTGCCCTGGGCGATATTCAAAGATGCAAGCGGTGTTTCGTGATGACCAGGACCGAACGAGAAATGATCCAGTGGGGCAAGCTGCTTTTTGAGCGGCGCCTCATCAGTGGTTGGGGTGGCAACTTAAGCTGCCGAGTCGGCAACGAAGAATTCCTGATTACCGGACAACACGCGCCGCTCGGGTTTCTCACGCGTGAGGATCTCGTGCATATTGATCATGACGGGAAGCCGAGCAAACAAACGCAGCGCGCCTCGAGCGAAACACCACTGCATCTTGCCGTATATCGGGGCACCGATGCCCAAGCCATCGTTCATGTTCACCCACCGATGGTGCTGGCGTTTTCACTGACACATGAGAGTTTTGTCCCCATCAGTTTCGAAGAGAAATACACGATCGGCGAGGTTCCCATTATTGCGCAGGATACGCCGACGGTGACAAAACCGGAGCAGGTCGTCGAAGAGCTAAAATATCATCCGGTGGTAATTATCAAGGGTCACGGCACGGTTGCCATCGGTAAGAATTTTCAGGATGCCTTTCTGTTCGACCGATCTGCTCGAAGAAGCGGTTTACTGTCAATTTTTCAAGGAGGGTGCCCGAGTGCCCCGAGCCGTAGAGACAGGCCCAGAGAAGAGCAAACAATGGCAAAACCGTGTCGCTCGCTGAAGGCGAGTCTCGTGCTGTTTTCTCAGGAGCATATGACCGAGCTCGTAGAGTGCGCCAATCATGATTCTGTATTCCGCCAACACGGCAGCGAGACGAGCCTTTCCACGTCTCTCACGCTTCATCTAGAGGAAACCGACGTCTCTTGGACCGTGATATTCGTCGCCGGTGAGATCACCGAACTGAATCGGGGGGCGGGGGTGACTTCATGATCAGCGGGAAAGAGGAGTGGTGGAGAGCGGTTTTCAGTAACCGCATCGATCCTTTCTCGCTACCCAGCAAGGAAAGTTAAAACTTCAACGCGGCGAGCTGGCGCAATTGTCGCGCTGGTATAAACCTTTTCAAAGGGCGTTTTCATTATGGCAAACGATTCCGGCTCATTAGGATTTTCGCAGCGGAAGTGCTGGAAAAGACAGCACACCGGCAGCCGCAGAAGACCGCGATTATCACCAAGGACGAGGAACTGACCTTCGCGGATCTGAATCAGCGCGTGGACAGGCTAGCGGCCAATCTGCAGCAGGTGGGAATTTGCCAAGGCGATCGCGTTGGAATTCTGTTACCCAATTGCGCTGCGATCCCGCTCAGTTACTTCGCCACGCAAAAGATCGGTGCTGTGACCGTCATTCTCGACGCTCGACTAAAGGGAAAGGAGCTGCAGGGAGTCCTAAAAGATGCGGCTGTAAAACTGCTTATCGTGCACCAGCAGCTGCGCGCCGAGGCCGACGAAGCTTTCAAGGAATTGGGGCGAATACCCCTCTGGGTGGTCAATGGGGAAAGCGATGAGAGTTTCGAGAAGAAATTTTCTGCGCCGGCAGCGCCGGCCAGTTTGCCTCAACTGCGCGCCGATGATGACGCGTTGATCCTCTACACTTCAGGAACTACCGGCGAACCCAAGGGCGTAGTGCTGAGCTACCGTAACCTTGGCCCAGTATCCCCGCGTGATGGGCGAGATGGGTATCACGGATGGCTCTACGATCAGAGGCTGCATCCTGCCCATGTCCCATATTGTCGGACCCGTTGTTTGCAACGAGGTCGCGGACAAAGGTTTTACTTTAGTGATTTTTGACCAGATCAATCCAGTGACGCTGCTTGAGGGCATTCAGAAACATCGGATTACGGTCTTTGAAAGCGTGCCTATTGTCTTTCAACTTCTTCTAGGAGTTCGTGATCTCGCCAGCTACGATACCAGCAGCGTCAAAATTGCTGCCATGATGGGAACCAGTATCCCGCTGCCGTTATTGCGCGCGTTTCATTCGGCTCAGCCCCACATCAAAGTCATCACAAGGCTTCGGTCTGACCGAAACGTCACCGATGATCACCTTGGTGGAGCCGGAAAAAGGCAGAAACCAAGATGGGCAGCATTGGCCGGGCTGTCCCGGGCGTCGCAGTCAAGATCGTCGATGAAGCCGGCAAAGAAGTGCCCATCGGCGAGCCGGGTGAAATTATCACCCGCGGCCCGCATGTGATGAAAGGCTATTTTCGAAAACCGGAAGCGACGGCGGCGCGCATTCGCGATGGCTGGCTCTACACCGGCGACGTCGGCAAAGTGGAAACGGACGGCTATTACTATCACCTGGGACGGCGCGACGACATGATCATCACGGGTGGGCTAAACGTTTATCCCGCCGAGGTGGAGAATTTGATCTATACCTATCCCGGCGTACAGGAGACGATTGTCTTCGCCATTGCCGATCCCAAGCGTGGTCATGTGATCGGCGCCGCCTTAGTGCCACGACCGGGAGCGAACGTTGTCGAACGAGAACTGTTGACCTTTCTGCGCGGCAATCTGGCGAACTTCAAAGTTCCGCAAAAAATCGTGGTTCGGGACTCGCTACCCCGTACTTCGTCGGGCAAACTTATCCGGGAGGCCGATACACTGCTCTCGAACTAGAGGTCGATTGCATGGCCGACGCTTTTCCTAACGGCGACGAAATTATTGACTCGATCAAAAACGCCGCCGGCATCATACTCGGGGTCTCCGAAAACCGCAGTTGGATCGAGCTTTTCTTCGAAGGCGACCTGATGCACACCAAGACCGTCAATCTTCCCGCCGGCTCCGTCTTCGATATCTACGTAGAAGAAATTCCTCACAAAGCCACCGTCTACGAACACCCGCGCACGATGATCTTCTTCGATGGGCCTTGTGACGTCCGCATTGCCCGTGACGGGAACCGCATCATCGTGACAGGGAGTGCTCGGAGCCGAGAATCCCACCGTAACCTAACTAACCAGAATCGCATTATAATTCGGGCACTATTAACCGTGGATTAGGGAGAGCGAATCGGGTAAAAGCATCCTTAGCATGCGTCAATCGGTTTTAGCCTCGACCGGGCCTCTCCTCGAGCCTCGTTATAAGACAAGATCAAGTTCATATTTGGTTAGTCCAAACCACACGGTGAAAGCATCTCCCGGGGGACTTCAAAGATCTTTTGTCTTCGGTAGAGCAAGACCGAGCCTCAAAATTCAAATTTGAAACCGACCGGCGACGGTATATTACCGCCCATGCTGCACTGAGATCGATCCTTTCCATTTATGTAAACAGTCCCTGCTAGGGAGTTGCAGTTCGCATCGGGTCCTTACGGTAAGCCAAAACTGGCAGCCATTCATGACAAGAAGAAGATTGAGTTTAATCTGTCCCACTCTCACGAGGTGGCGCTTATTGCTGTAACGCAAGGTCGAGAAGATCGGCGTTGATGTCGAGCGGGTTAGAGAAGATTTCGCCTTCGACGAGGTCGCCCAACGATTTTTCACTACCAGAGAAGTAGCAGCGCTCCATGACCTTCCACTCCATCTCCAACGGGAGGCGTTCTATAAGTGTTGGACAAGCAAAGAAGCTTTCCTGAAAGCCAAAGGCACGGGTCTCTCAGGGCAATTAGACGAAGTCGAGATTGTGCTTACCGATCATGTTGTGCGCGTCAAAGGAACAATTCCAAACTTTTCTCTCATCGAGCTTATTGTCGATGGGGGCTACGTGGCGGCATTGGTCGTGGACGGCGTTAAACCTCGGCTCGCATCTACTATGCGTGGGAATCGCGGAGTAAATAACTCGACTATCGTCACACGTGAGTGGTTGAGGCCGGAGCGACCTCGGTAAACTTTGAAAAAGCCGGGACGAACTCGAAGGCCAGTTTGCCCTTTTCCCCGCCGCGGTTCTTTATGATGTGGAGGGTGAGCGCTTGATTGGGTTCGATGAGTTTTTGGTCCGTTCCAAATCGATCTCCATGACCAAGATGACGTCTGCGCTTGGCGCTCTGTCGCTCCACATCTGAGGCAAAGTGCTGCGATCCTCTCGTAAATCGGGGCAAACAGCCAGGATGGGAATCCGCAAGGTCATTGCGGCTCTTTGCAACTCGTCGACGACTGGCGCGACGCGGTCAGTAAGCTTCTGTTCAATGTTTCCCAGGCGCTGGCAATCGTCGATCACAACCATCACACGATCCGTGTCTTTGAGGCTTTCGACCTCGCGAATCTGATCTTCGATCCGTCTCCAGATCAATGTCTCAGCCGCACTCAATGAGATAAATTAAATCCATCCAGGTCTTCGCTTCTTCCGCTGATTTCTTGAGCTTGTCCCAACTGGGCGGCAGACGTTCGATCTCAGTGTGTTGGGCTTTCGGGACGCCATACCAGTGAAGCAGATACGCGCTGCCCCGCCGGATCTCTTTGTTCTCGATTCCACTCAAACGGGCCAGTGTCTTGATTCGGAGTTCCTTCTTACGCTCGGCGAAGCTGAAAAAAACTCCTGGCACAGTGTTGTGCTTCGCCACTGATCCAGAAGCTGAATAGCGAATGAGGTCTTGCCGCACGCCGGCGGGCCGATGAGCAGGTAAAGCCCAGGGAGAATGCCGTCCAAGAAGCCCGGCTGAGATGGGAAAATCCCGTTTCCCATCCGGCAATCTCTTTGATTTGTTGCTCCCTTTGAAGCTCGTCAAGGAACGACTCCAGTTGTTCTCCTTCAGATTGAAATTGGATCTTTTCAGCCATGGAGTTGCGCGAGCTTATCGATTTTACGCGCTTCCAGCAAGGCACGCACTTTTTCATTGACATGAGGACGGCTTCCATATTAACCGCCCAGCCGTCTCGACCGTTAGAAACAGGTTCGAAACAGGAGGTTGGCGACCATGGAAGATGTAAAGAAAGGCAATGGGCTATCCCGGCGCTCTTTCCTGAAAAATCTCGGCGGTGGAGCCATCGGCACAGCGGTGATCTCCACGGGATTGGTGAAATCCGATCCGGCGGAGGCCTATACGTCGGAAGCCGTAAAGGAGCGCCCGGCAAGTCGGCGGTCACCCTCAAGGTTAACGGCAAGAGCTACCGCGTCGAGGTGGAACACCGCCACACCTTGGCCGAGGTGTTGCGCGATCAGTTGGGTCTCACCGGCACCAAGATCGGCTGCGACCGCGGCGAATGCGGGGCCTGCACGGTCATTATTAACGGTCGTAACATGTATTCCTGCAGCCAACTGGCCATCTGGATGGAAGGCAAAGAGATTCTCACCATCGAAGGCTTGGCCAAGGGCGACAAACTCGATCCGCTGCAAGAAGCCTTCATCGAGCATGACGGGCCGCAGTGCGGCTTCTGCACTTCCGGTCAGATCATGTCGGGCAAGGCGTTGCTCATGAAAAATTCCAAGCCTACTGAGGCACAGGCCCGCCGCGCGTTGTCCGGCAATCCTGCCGGTGTGGCAATTTATAACCGTGAGGTTGCGGCGGGTTCTCGCCGCTGCCGACAGCGGAATAAGGGAGGTCGCCATGGCAGAAGCACCAAAAGAATTTTCCATTGTCGGCAAAAGAACTCCGCGCATCGACGCTTACGAACGAGTCAGCGGCCGAAGCCCAGTACACCGGTGACATTCAACTTCCGGGTATGCTCTACGCGCGCGTTCTGCGCAGCCCGCATCCCCACGCGAAGATCGTTAGCATCGATACTTCAAAAGCAGAGAAGTTACCTGGGGTCAAGGCGGTGGTTCATCATGGCAATGCCCAAATACCGTGGTCTAGCGGCGGCCATACGCACAGGCGCTTTATCTTCAACAACCCGGTGCGCTATGTCGGCGATGCGGTGGCTGCAGTAGCGGCAACGGACCGAAACATCGCCGAAGAGGCGCTGCAGCTGCATCGAGATCAAGTATGAAAAGCTGCCCCATGTGCTCGATGCAAACGAAGCATTGAAACCAGACGCGCCCAAGATCACTACCGAAGGTAATCTCTCCGTCGGGCAAAGGCGCTTTCAGCGCACCTATCGAAGAATCGTGGGGCGATCTGGAAAAGGGTTTCAAAGAAGCAGACCGGAAATCTTCGAGGACACGTACATCTCTAAACATGTCAACAACGCCCAACTCGAGCGGCGGGTAAGTGTTGCCAAGTGGGAAGCTGGCAAGCTGACGGTCTTACGCGTCAACCCAGGGTGTTTCCAACGCGCGCACCGATATTGCCAAGAGACTTTAGCCTGCCGCTCAGTAAAGTGCGCGTGGTTTCCAAGTACATGGGTGGCGGCTTCGGCAACAAAAATCAGGCGCAGGATTACGACTACATGGCCGCCGTTCTCGCCAAGATTTCGGGCCAGCCGGTGAAGCTAGAGTTCACACGGGAGGACGACTACATCGGCATGCATGGCCGCTGGTCATCGGAGCAGCATTATAAGATCGGCGTCAAAAAGGATGGAACCATCACGGCAGTTCAACTGGATGCCGTCACCAACATGGGGGCCTACCGCAAGCAAAGCGGCAACCTAAGCGGCACGGATTTTTATAGTATCCCCAATTTCAAAAAGTGATCAAACCGGTGCATACCAACACCGTTGTGGCCGCTAATTATCGCGCGCCTGCCTATCCGCAATCGGTTTTTGGCTTCGCATCGTTTCTGGATCAGATCGCGTTTGAACTGGGAATCAATCCCCTCGAGATGTTTCAGAAAAACCGTATTCAGAAGTACAAGAGTAAGATTCCCTTCACATCCAATTATTTGGAAGAGTGCCTCATAGAGGGGCGAAGCGCATCGGTTGGGACGAAAAATGGCACAAACCCGGCGCGCATGCCCGGTCCGAAGAAGCACGGCATCGGCATGGCCCTAGGCGGTTATCCTTTTCGACCCGGGTTGGGTGCGGCGACGATTCGTGTCAATCCGGATGGCACAGCGCATGTGCTAGTCGGAGTCACTGATATTGGCACCGGCGCTAAGACCACGATGGCGATCATCGCCGCAGAAGCGTTGGGCATTCCGCTCAATCAGCTGCAGCTCACCAACGGCGACACCGACGTAACGCCCTACTCCGTCGGTGAGTCGGGAAGCCGCACGACCGCTTTCACCGGACCCGCCGTCATTGCCGCGGCGGAAGATGTACGCAAGCAAATCTTTAATCTCGCGGCGGGTCAGTTGAAGGTTAAGGCGGAGGAGTTGGATCTCCGCGAAGGACAAGTTTTTGTTAAAGCCGAACCAGCGCAGAAAATTCCGCTGGAACGGGCGGTGCAAAACGCCGGGGAGCTTATCGGCCGCGCCACTACCAATCCTAGCTTCAAAGACGTCGAGGGCAAGAGTTTTGCTGCCCACTTTGCCGAGGTGGAAGTTGATACCTGGACGGGCCACGTAAAGATCACGCGATACGTTGCCGCGCACGACAGCGGCACGATTTTGAATCCGCTGGCGGCGGAAAGCCAAGTTAAAGGGGAGTCGTGCAGGGAATCGGAATGGCATTTTCCGAGGAGCTGCTGATCGATCACTTCACTGCGATTCCGATCAACCCGAACTACCGGGACGCCAAAGTGCCTACGCATCTAGAGACGCCTGAGATTGAAGTGATTTTTATTGAGCATCCCGACCCCTATGGTCCTTTTGGAGGCAAGGTCGTCGGTGAGCCGCCCATAACTCGCCTCCGTGGCGACTGTCGCCAACGCTATTTTCAACGCCACAGGCAAACGCTTCAAGGTACTTCCCATCACACCGGATAAAATCGTTCGGGCGGTCCAAGCCTGAGGGAGGGTAAGAATATGAAGAGTTTTGAAAATATCGATGCCAAGAGCATAAAAGAAGCGGTCAGTCTGCTGCAAAAGTTTCAACAACGAAAAGAAAAGCGCAGCGGTGGTCGGTGGAGGGAGCGAATACCTTCAACTTATGAAGGACCGAGTGGTAACCCCGGACTATGTGATCAACTTGAAGACTATTCCCGGCCTTAACTATATCAAGAGAAGAACGCGGTGGCTTTCGCATCGGCGCGCTGGCGACTTTGGCCGAGTCTCGAAGAGCATGCCGCAGTGAAAGAAAAGCTGCTGATCCTGTCGGAAGCCGCCGGGGAAGCGGCTTCGCCGCAGATCCGCAACGCCGGCACTATTGCCGGCAATATTTGCCAGCGACCTTTCTGCTGGTATTTCCGTTCCTCGAACTTCGACTGCTTACGTAAAGGCGGACAGGTCTGTTACACCGTGACCGGGGATAGCCGCTTTCACGCAATTCTCGGTGGCGGACCGAGCTACATCGTCCACCCGTCAGACACTGCGCCGGCGCTGGTCGCCCTCAACGCACAGGTCAAGATCGCTGGTCCTACCGGTGAAAAAACCATCCCGCTAGAAAAGTTCTTCGTCCTGCCTTCGGTGGACTTCAAACGCGAAAATATCCTCAAACCGGACGAGATCGTTACCGAGATTTACGTTCCCTATCCGAAGTCCGGCAGCAAAGGCTTTTATCACAAAGTCCGTGAACGGTTGGCCTGGGATCACGCCATCGTGAGCGTCGCGACCGTCGTTGCAGAGCGGCGGTGGAGTCGCGCGGGAGGCGCGTGTGGTTCTCGGCGGCGTGGCACCCATTCCGTGGCGCGCGCCGAAAGCTGAACAGTTTCTGCGTGGCAAGAAGATCGATGAGGAAACTACTCAAAAGGCTGGCGAGCTTGCCCTCGAAGGCGCCAAACCGCTAAAGGACAACGTCTACAAAATCGCCATGGCGAAGTCATTGATCCAGCGTGCGCTGCTAGCATCAGTGTAAATCGCCTCGCTGTTGGGAAAAGCATGAGAAGGAGCGGAATCCAAGATCGCCATACGTCAGCGGTTCTTGGTTTTGCGACAAATTTTTGGGAGGAGATGGCTATTTTGCTTCATGTATCGACTGTCATTTTTCAACTAAGAATCGCCTTGCGTGGGGTCCGAAGCCGGCGAACCCATCTCCTCTGGTTGCTTGTGGTGACGCTGGCACCTGGATGCAGTGTTGCGCCCAACGAGGAGACTCAGTCACGGACTACCTCTTGGAAAAGTTTAATGGTTTTGGCTACCGAAAAATGGGAAAACCAACGCCCTACTTGTGGGAGTTTTTCCAATCGATATGAGAAAGGAAAATATGTCGCTGATGGTCGGTTTGATCCGCCAACTATATCGAAGCAGTGCGGCGCCGCTATCATGGTGAAGGCGCTCAGATAGAGGAACGGCTTTGTCCTCATAAGCCGAAAGTGTCTCATCTCGCTGCGCGTAACGAAAAATTTACCATCATACCTTTCACTGGACCTTGGCTATATTATTTCGGACCCTGAGCAAAGATCTTTATCCTTACACGTCTGCGCATAAATTCCTGAAGGGATCTCAGGGAATCCCTCTAATCTTGTCACAGAAAAGAAGAGCGTTTCGGCCGCGGAATCGAGAAAGAAGCTACCTCATAAATGATGCATCCGTGTCCAAAAAAGCATTCCCAGAAATCCAGTGGATGACTTACCCTCCGGCCCGTGAAGTATTTTTACTTGAGATGGTAATTCTTGCCAGTCTGCTTTACTGGAAAGCCAGATAATTCAGCCATCTCTACGATGGCATGCCGTTTGCGGATCTTTCGTCGAACCTTTCTGTAAGGCTTGGGTCCGACCTTAGACATGACGCCAAAAAATCGAGTGCGAGCATTCCGAAATAGAACAGGTGATGCTTCCGCTTCTCCGTGGGCGGGTGTTCCATGTGACGAAGCAGGAAAACTTTGAGGACATTCGTCGCTCCGGGTGGATAAATAGCAATCAACAAGCCCGGCTCGCCTTCACTCCGAGGCAACCCGAGAATAGCTACGGTTGTAAGCGCGGTTGGGTCAGCTTATACGACCTGAGCGATCCAACCGACGCGGAGATCAAGGAGGCCCTGATACGTTATTGGTTTCTCAGGACCATTCGCCATGAAAGTCCACATGTTTATCTAGTCGTCGCTGAGAGTGCGTGGTCGTCGTTGATTTCCTGGAAGCGCGCCAGCCGAGAGGTTGGGGGAAAGGAGTTTTTCATTCCTTTTGTGGAGGCTTGGTATCCCGGCGATGTGCCGCTTCAGCTCGTTACTGACAGTCTCGTGATTTCGTGTCGCCCAGCCCAGCTCTAAAAAGCGGGCTAAGATTTGACAGCTTCTTCTCAGCGGACCGGCGAAGCAATGACTATCGGCACCAATCTTTGTATCTCTCGCATACCCAATTCAACAGGATGTCACCATGCAGCGGGTTGCTGCAAACGTAACCAACGGGTAGACTGCGAAATGTGAGCACGAAAAAACCCGTTACGAAATCCAACCGTAGCACGGCCAAAGCCGAAAAACCGAAGCACGCAAAGGTGATATTGATCGATGGCCATTCGCTGGCGTTTCGCGCCTTTTTGCTTTGCCCGACACGCTCGTTACTTCTTCCGGGCAGATCACCAATGCCGTCTATGGTTTTACCGCGATGCTCATCAAACTTTGGGCGGATGAGCGTCCAGATGCAGTCGTTGTATGTTTTGATAAGGGCGCGCCGCAGTTCCGGCTCGATCGCTACGCAGAATATAAGGCTGGGCGAGCTGAGACACCCGACACTTTTCGGCAACAACTTCCTTTAATCCGGGAGGTGCTCAAAAGCTTGCGGATTCCGACGGTCGAGCTCGAGGGCTATGAAGCCGACGATCTGCTAGCGACTCTGACGAAGCACTTGAGGCAAGAAGGGAATGAGGTTCTTATCGTCACCGGTGACCGGGACATCCTCCAGCTGGTGGGCGGTGGGGTTTCGGTGATCATGACGCGCCGGGGAATCTCCGATGTCATCCGTTACGACAACGCCATGGTGCTGGAACGCTACGGTGTTACGCCGGTGCAATGGACGGATTTCGTGGCGCTCAAAGGCGAGAGCTCAGACAATTTGCCCGGTGTTCCGGGTGTCGGCGATAAGACTGCTGCCCAGCTCATCAATAAATACGGCGACATCGAGCAAGTCATCACCCACGCCGATGAACTCACACCCAAACTCCGCGATTCGATCAAAGAACGCATAAACCAGGTACGCATCAACAAAGAACTGGGGCGCTTGCTCGATGATGTACCGTTAGACATCGATCCCGCAGATATTCGCCTCGAGCCTTGGGACGATGAAGAAGTCCGAAAACTATTCACCTCTCTCGAATTTCGCACGCTGCACGAGCGGTTGAAGGAGCTTAAAATCCATTCCCCGGCTGCGGCGCCCGCTCTTGATCTCACAATGATCTCAGAATTGCCCTCAGAGGCAGCCCTGCGTCAAGGGGAGGCGGTTGCATTCGCCTGGAGTACAGAGTGGCTTGCGCTGTGCGACGGACCGGGAGAAGCGCGCATTTTGCCCTTCTCCTCGGCTATGGAACGGCTCGGCGGCTTTCTCAAGGATCCCAACCGAAGAAAGATCGCCCACGACGCCAAGCCATTCTACCATTCTGCACTCGCTACTGGGAGCGAGATTCAGGGACTCCATTGTGATACCAAAATCGCCGCTTATCTGCTCGAGCCGGGCTCAGCGCCGGGATACTCGTTGAGAGATACAGTGAGCCATTACCTTAGAATCTCCATCGATGAAACCCCGTCGGCATTACAAGTTGGAGAACAGGCCCGTTTCATTTTAGGCGAGGACGACAAAAAGCGCGTCTGCCGGGAAGCAGTGGCGGTCCGGGCGGTTGCACCCGTGCTCGAGGAGCAGCTCCGCAATCAGAGAATTTGGGAGCTCGCGACCACCCTGGAGTTCCCTTAGTCAAGGTGCTCGCGCGAATGGAGCATAACGGAATTCTCGTCGATTGCGGCTATCTTGAAAACCTGAACAGCGACTTTGGAAATAAAATGGCAACCCTCGAGAGTACGATTCAGCAGCTCGCGGGGGAGAATTTTAACGTCAAATCGCAGCCGCAGCTCCAGCGCATTCTGTTTGAGAAACTGGGGCTGCCGAAAACCAGAAAAATCAAGACCGGCTATTCGACGGACGCTGCGGAATTGGAGAAGATTGCCGGTGCCCATCCGATCGTTGCTTCACTGCTCGAATACCGGGAGGTTTCAAAGCTTAAAACGGGTTTTACCGAGATGCTGTTGGAGCTTATCGACCCCAAGACGAATCGAATCCATACGACCTATGAGCAGACCACGGCTGTCACCGGACGCCTCTCGTCAACGGCGCCAAACCTGCAAAACATCCCGATTCGCGGCGAGATGGGTCGCCGGATCCGGCGCGCTTTCATCGCACCCCCAGACCACGTGCTGCTCTCGGCGGATTACTCGCAGATCGAACTCCGAGTGCTGGCGCATCTTTCTCAAGATGAGGCTTTTCTCCAGGCATTCGCCCAGGGGCACGACTTCCATGCGACCATCGCCGCCAAGGTTTATGGTGTTGCCCTGACCGATGTCACGCCGGAGATGCGGAACCATGTCAAGCAGTTCTCTTACGGGATTGCTTACGGGATGTCCGCTTTTGGAGTTTCGCAACGGCTTAGCGTCGAGATAGATGAGGCGGCGAATTTTATTGAAGCGTACTATGCTCAGTTCCCAAAAGTGAAGGCGTTTCTCACGGCTCAGGTGGAAAAAGCGAAGATCGACGGTTTCACGACGACGATGTTTGGTCGACGCCGCTACTTGCCGGAGCTTCGCTCATCCAACTTTAGGTTGCGGGCGCTGGGAGAACGCATGGCGCTCAACGCTCCCATTCAAGGAAGCGCCGCCGACATCATCAAAAAGGCGATGATTAGTGTCGATGCCGCCCTGCAGGAGGAACCGGTAGCCAAGATGCTCCTCACCGTGCATGATGAACTTGTGTTCGAAGTGCCGATTAGCAAGCTCGCCCAAGCGCGGGGCTGATCGAAGAAAAGATGACCCAAGCCGTAGAGCTAAAGTGCGGCCTCGCTGTTGAGGTGCATACCGGAACGAATTGGGCCGAAGCGCATGCTTGAACCGCTTTGCGACGGGATCGTTACCTAAGGGCTTCGGTGGCCAATGAAAAGTCGAAAACTCGATCCGCCGATATCGGTTCCTTAATTCTTCAAAGCTTCCCTACCGATCTCGACGATCTCTTTGATTGCGTCCGGGCTCAAGCGGCCGCCGGGCAGAATATAAGGAGCATCGTCGTCATACATTCTGCGAGCTAGCTGGGCATCTTTCACGCCGAGTTTCTTTTGAATGTAAGGAAGCATGACTTCGGGGTTGTCCTGGTAGAATTTTAATGCCCGGTTCCAGGCTCGTAGAAAACGCACCAGAGGTTCACGCCTTTGTTTGATGTAGGTATCGGTGGCAACAACTCCGGTTTGCAGGAAGCGCATGTAGTCGCGGCCGCGGCCGAAAACCTTATAGCCTTGATCCATCGCCAAATAAGTGGAGGGGGAGTCATCATTCCACCCGACACTTTGCCGGTCATGAGGGATTGCAGCCTGGCCGGGGTGTCCATGCTTAACAAGGTGACATCTTTCTGCGGATCGAGCCCCTTAGCTTGGAGGATGCGGCGCGTCATGACGGCGGCAGTTCCCTCCAAAGACCCGACTGCGATGGCTTTTCCTTTTTAGGTCGGCGGACGCAGTGATCGATGGGCCAACGATAAGTTCGTGAATGGGACGATCGCGGGTAACCGAGATGATCTTGATCGGAATCCCTCGAAGTGCCGCCGAAAAACCGCTTCCGGCGTGGCAGGTAACGTCGATCTCACCGGACATGAGGCTGCTGACACCGATTATGCCTCGAACTACCAACACATGCAGATCGAGACCCTCCTGGGAAAAGAAGCCTTTCTCCTGAGCGTAATAAAGGGGCGCGTAGCTCAGCGTCGGTCCCGGAATGCTGATAAAAAACCTGTCTGCGGTTTCTCCCTTGGTTGCGCCGAGAATTGAAAACAAAAGAAGATAAAGGATCGGTTCCGCGGCGATCCGGGTCAAGCCCGCAAGATTATGCGGCTTCATTCTCGATGGCTCCTTTATTGCGGTATCCTGGAAATCAGTGCAGCGATTTTCGCCGTATTCGGGTCCTGGTCGCCGTAAGCCTTATGGAGCAGATCCCCCACTTTCTTTAGGAGCGCTAAATAGTCGGACTGAATTTCGCTTCTCACTTCGGGGAGAGACCTTTAAATTCATGGTCGATGTTGTCTATCCAGTTGGGGAGGTAACTCTTGTCCACCTTTTCTTCCGCGTAGAGATAGCCCTCCAAAGAACCCAAACGCGAAGCCAAATCAAAAAGCAGACGATTGGCTGATAGGGCTTGAAAGTTATCCATCGAGGTTCCCCTTTGTGTCCGGGGTCCAGCTCATCTAATCTTTAGATCCAGGGCGACAGGACCCTTGTCACCCTTTCGAGTCTGAAACTGTACGGTGTCGCCCTCGTTAAAGTCTTCAATCTGAGTTCGGGGCGCGAGACTTCCGCGATGAAAAATACATCTTCGCTGCCGTCGTCAGGAGTGATAAATCCAAACCCCTTCTGTTTAATGATCTTCTTAATCGTTCCGGTCATGGCTAGCTTCTCCTCTTTCCTAAGTCAGTTGTGTGAGACTCTTGCCGCGGATTGGGCCCGCTCCGTCCTTGACAATTCTTAGCTCGCTCCCTAGGTTGATGCTTTCGACTACATACATCCAAAACTAACTTGAGTTCAATTCTTTATTATATTACCGGCCACGGGTATGGCCATGCAGTTCGCTCCAGCCAAGTCATCGGCAGTCTGAAAAAGACCTCTCCAGATCTGCAGATTCACGTTCGTACTATGGCACCGGAGTGGCTCTTTCTAGATCGGGCTTTGCAATCTCGTCAGGCGATCGACGTTGGCATACTACAAAAAGACAGTCTAGAGATGGACCTTGCAGGAACATTGCGATCCTGCCAGTCATTGCATGACAGCGTACCTCGCCTCATTGAGCAAGAAATTAATTTTATTCAACTACATCAGATTCGCCTGATTTTGGGCGACATTCCGCCGCTCTGTTTCGAGATCGCGATGCGGGCGTCGGTCGATTCTGTAGCGATCGCCAATTTTACATGGAGTGAGATCTACCGCGCTTATATCAAAAACTATCCCGCCTTCATATCGCTCATTGAGGAGATGGAAACGTTCTATCGTAATGCGACCTTGGCTTTAACCCTTCCTTATCCTTGCGGTATGGAGATCTTTCCGCGACAAGAACCTATCCCATGGGTTGGCCGTACTTCTCTTTGACAAAGCAAGAGGCTAGGAAAGCATTTCGGTTACCCCAATCCGCCACCCTTGTGCTCCTGAGCTTTGGCGGCCTGGGGTTGGAACGTCTGCCGTGGAGCAACTTGAAGCAGCTGGGCGATTTTTTCTTTGTGACGACCGGGGAAACCAAGCAAGAAACAAACAATCTGCGCGTCTTGCCGGAAGCCCAGCGAAACTATGAAGATCTGGTCCGGGCTGTGGACGTTGTAGTCACCAAGCCTGGATATGGAATCGTTGCGGATGTCATTTCCCATCAAGTGCGGACACTGTATACGGAGCGTGGCGAGTTTGCTGAATATCCGCATTTGACGCGGGCGCTGGACGAGTGCGCGACAGCTGAGTTCATACCCCAGGATCAGTTGCTATCTGGGAACCTGGCTCCCTACTTGACCCGGCTGTTAAACAAAAAGAAAGCTGGCCCGCCGTGCCCTCGACGGTGCAGCAACAGCGGCAGCGAAGATTTTGGGGTTGATCAATCATTGAATGCATATCACAAAGTGTGGGTATCCAGTATTGACAGGCCTGCATCAATCTACCAGACTTGAAGCGTACTTATGGTAATACGCAAAGTCGTCATAGCACAACCGCGCGGCTACTGTGCAGGCGTGGAGATGGCCGTCGAGACTGTGGAACGAACACTTCAGCGACACGGCGCACCGGTTTACGTGTTTCATGAAATCGTTCACAACCAACACGTGGTCCAAGATTTTACCCGACGCGGCGTGCGTTTTGTGCAATCCATTGATGAAGTGCCTCGAGGTGCCAAATTGGTCCTGAGCGCGCACGGCGTCTCTCCAGCGGTGTGGCAGAAAGCCAAAGAGCAACAAGTCGAAATTGTCATCGATGCAACCTGTCCCCTGGTGGACAAGGTCCACCGTGAGGTGCGAAAATTTGCGACACAAGGTTATTGGATCATATTGATCGGGCACGAAAGTCACGATGAGATCATCGGAACAAGTGGCGAAGCACCAGAGCGGATTCGCATCGTAGCCGACGTTGCAGACGCGAGGGCGGTCGCATATTCCGGATCCTGACAAGGTCATTGTTCTCACTCAGACTACGCTAAGCGTCGATGATACTCGCGAAGTGATTGATGTCTTAAAGGAACGATTTCCGCGCATGATTACGCCGGCCAAAGAGGACATCTGTTATGCAACCCAAAACCGACAGGACGCGGTAAAGCAATTGGCTGGGGAAGTAGAGTTAGTTCTAGTGATTGGATCCCGTAACAGCGAAAACTCAAACCAGCTTTGCAAAGTGGCGCGCGCTCGTGGGACGACCGCTTATCTTATCGACGATCTTCATGCCATTGATCCGAGCTGGCTAGTAGGCGTAGAGCGCGTTGGTATAACGTCCGGTGCTTCAGCCCCTGAAAGGCTCGTTCAGGAGACCGCCGACTTTTTCAAACGACAGGGTGCTGAAATCACCTATCTAGGTTTCTCAGAAGAGAATATTCATTTCGCCCTTCCTCCCGAGCTCGATTCAGAAAATCTGCCCCGCTGACCGCCGGCAGACATATAGCGCCCTGTGATATTTTCAGCGCCTATTTACTATGCAGATGCCTAATGATTAGGCAACCGAATCGATTCTAGCGCCCCCATTCAACACGTAACTATTGGATTAGGTAGGGAAAAATAAAATCCACACGGTGGCACATATGTTGCCCTAATGCTTCAAAATCACCTTTTACTCCCTAAATAGATTATTTTTGTGCAGCGAAAAGGAGGGCTGGTCGTGAATCAACAGCAGAAAAACTGGGGGATTTTCTTTGTACTCCTATGGATTTTAGGACTAACAATTCCTGCTCTTACGTTTAGTCAAGAATCCAATCAACCAGCCACAACGCAACCTGGAACTGCACTCGCCGCTCCAGCGGAGACACCTGCGCCGCCAGCTGTGCCTTCAGCACCGAGCGCTGCCGCGCCTGCTCCTCCAGCGAAACTCGACAAAGGCGACAACGCATGGATGCTAACTTCCGCTGCTTTGGTATTGATGATGACCATTCCGGGCCTCTTCTCTTCTACGGTGGCTTGGTTAGGGGAAAAATGTCCTCGGCACCATTATGCAGAGTTTTATCATTGTCGCCCTGATAAGTATTCAGTGGGTTCTCTGGGGCTATAGCCTCGCGTTTGGACCGGACATGGGGGAATCGTCGGAAGCCTTGCCTGGCTTGGCCTGAATGGAGTCGGCACGGAACCGAATGCTGACTACGCTGCTACGATTCCCCATCAGACTTTCATGATCTATCAGATGATGTTCGCAGTCATCACCCCCGCGCTGATCACCGGGGCTTTTGCGGAGCGCGTGAAATTTGGTGCCTTCTTGGTTTTCATTCTGCTGTGGGCGACGTTTATTTATGATCCACTCGCTCATTGGGTATGGGGTGTAAAGGGATGGATGCGTGAAATGGGAGCGCTCGATTTTGCCGGTGGCACTGTGGTGCACATTAGTTCAGGCGTCTCGGCTCTCGTGGCAGCTTTGGTATTCGGGAGGAGGATCGGCTATGGCCAGGAAGCGATGCCCCCGCACAATCTTCCTTTCAGCGTAATCGGGGCGGCGCTGTTGTGGGTGGGTTGGTTCGGATTCAACGCCGGCAGCGCTCTTGCCGCTGATGGCCTCGCTACTTCTGCTTTCGTGGCAACCCATATAGCGACATCAGCAGCCGCCCTTTCTTGGATGGTGATGGACTGGATTTTCAGGGGCAAACCAACCGTCCTGGGAGCCGCCAGCGGTGCCGTCGCCGGTCTCGTTGCTATCACTCCCGCCTCAGGGTTTGTCGGCCCCATCTCAGCTATCTGGATCGGAATCGGCGGCGGCGTATTGTGTTCTATCGCTTGCAGTATAAAACCAAAGTTAGGCTACGACGATTCTCTAGACGTCGTCGGAGTTCACGGCGTCGGCGGTACTTGGGGAGCGCTGGCAACCGGCCTTTTCGCCTCCAAGGCAATCAATGCAGCCGGTAATGACGGCCTTTTCTTCGGGAACCCACGACAGCTTTGGGTCCAATTCGTCGCTGTTGTTGCGACATGGATCTTGGCTCTGGTCGGAACCTATATCATCCTATCCATTGTTAGGGCCCTTGCGGGTCTCAGGGTGTCTGATGAAGAAGAACGAATGGGTTTAGACTTGAGCCAGCACGACGAGCGCGCATATGAGTAATCGTTGGCGCGCCACCGGCTAGCTGTCGATGAAGGAATGTGATAACAAACTTTGCGGTCGAAACAGCGTTGATAATGAAAAGGGAGGAGTAGTTAGATGAGTGTCAAAGACGTATTGGATTTAGTCAAGAAGAACAAAGTAGAGATCGTGGATTTTAAGTTTATCGATGTGCCGGGGCTATGGCAGCACTTTTCGATACCGGCGGCCGAGCTGACGGCCGATCTATTTGAAGACGGGATTGGCTTTGACGGCTCGAGCATACGTGGATTTCAATCGATCAACGAGTCCGACATGCTGTTGATCCCCGACCCCGACACCGCGCATGATGGACCCGTTCACCGAGCACCCGACCCTGAGCCTGGTGTGTAACGTGATCGACGCCGTGACCCGGGAGTCCTACTCCAGAGATCCGCGCTACGTAGCCCAGAAGGCCGAGAAGTACCTAAAGTCCAGCGGCCTAGCCGATATCAGCTACTGGGGGCCCGAGATAGAGTTTTTCATCTTCGACAGCATCCGTTTTGATCAAGCGCAGAATCACGGGTACTACTACATCGACTCTGAAGAAGGCTTTTGGAACTCCGGGAACAACGACAAGCCGAACCTGGGCTACAAGATTAGATACAAAGAAGGGTATTTCCCCGTCCCACCCATGGACCAGTACCAGGACTTGCGCTCCGAGATGGTCAAGAACCTGGAGAAGTGCGGGATCAAGATCGAAGTGCACCATCACGAAGTGGGCACCGCCGGGCAGACCGAGATCGACATGAGATACACGACGCTCACCAAGATGGCGGACCAGGTGTTGTTGTACAAGTACGTGGTCAAGAACACCGCCCGAAAGCGGGGCAAAGTGGTCACGGTGATGCCCAAGCCGCTATTCCAAGACAATGGCTCCGGCATGCACACCCACCAGAGCCTGTGGAAGAACGGCAAGAACCTATTCTATGACAAGAAGGGTTACGGGCTGATCAGTGACATGGCGCGGTATTACATTGGGGGCTGATCAAGCATGCCCATGCGCTGTGCGGGTTTATCGCGCCGACGACCAACTCCTACCGAAGGCTGGTGCCCGGCTACGAAGCGCCGATCAATCTGGTGTACTCGGCCCGTAACCGAAGCGCCTGTGTTAGAATCCCGATGTATTCGACCAGTGAGAAGGCCAAGCGGCTCGAATTCCGTACTCCCGATCCGAGCTGCAACCCCTATTTTGCCTTTCCGGCGATGCTGATGGCGGGGCTCGATGGGGTTCGAAACAAGATCGAGCCGCCCAAGCCCATTGATAAGGACCTCTATGAGTTGGAGCCGGAGGAAGCGGCCAAAGTGAAGTCCATGCCGGGGTCGTTGGATCAGGCGTTGGATGCGTTGGAGAAGGATCACGACTTTTTGCTTCGGGGGATGTGTTTACCAAGGACGTGATTGAGACCTGGCTCGACTACAAGCGCAAGAAAGAAGTTGATGCGATCCGGCTCAGACCCCATCCCCATGAATTCGCCCTGTACTTCGATATCTAAAAACGGTATGGGCTAGAGGCGGTTAGCTCTCTCTATCGAACTCGTGAGACTCGTGGGAAGGAGAATTCTATGAAGAAAATCGAAGCGATTATCAAGCCTTTTAAACTCGATGAGGTAAAGCAGAAGCTCACATCCGTTGGCATTACTGGAATGACAATCAGCGAGGTAAAGGGTTTCGGAAGACAGAAAGGGCACACGGAACTCTATCGTGGCGCCGAATATACCGTAGACTTCCTTCCCAAAGTGAAGATTGAAATCTTGGCGCCAGATGACATGGTGCCGAAGATTATTGAGGCGATTCTTGAGTCGGCGCAAACCGGAAAAATCGGCGACGGGAAGATTTTCGTGTCGACGGTAGAGGACGTTATCCGTATTCGAACCAACGAGAGAGGGGAAGAAGCTATCAGCTAAGATTTCTATTCCACCGATCGAAGCGAGATCTGAATCTGCGATAGATCTTCTGCGCTGCAAGCCTTTTCCATATCGTAGGTATTGGACATTAACGACTCGTTCCGTGCTTTTTAGAATCCGCTCTCGCGCCAATCCTGTAACCTTCGTGGCAATTCCGCTGCCGGGCGCGGATGGCTTATGTAATAGCCCTGCGCCATATCGCAACCCATCGTACGTAGCATATCCATAGTCTGACGGTTCTCCACTCCTTCGGCGACGACTTTCAGGTTGAGGTTGTGGGCCAGATGGATCATGGAGCGCACGATTACAGCGTCTTGGGCTTCGGTTGCCATTTTCATGACAAAGGATTTATCAATTTTGATTGCGTCGATAGGCAATCTGTGTTAAGTGCGCCAGAGAGGAATAACCGGTACCAAAATCATCAACGGTAATCAGTAATCCCATTTGCTTCATGCTTGTCAGAATGTCCGCGGCCTGCTTGGGGTTTTGCCATTATCGCGCTTTCGGTAAGCTCCAGCTCGAGCTGGTGAGACGATACTCCAGACGAGGTAAGGAGCCCACTGATCTGCTCCGGTAGCCGGCTCGACTGCAAGTTCCAAGGTGAGAGATTGACCGCGACGTTAAGGCCAATTGTCTCATGATTCCAAGCATTGCATTGACGAAGCGCTTCGTTAAAAACCCACAAAGTGAGCGGCATAATCAGGCCTGTTTGCTCAGCCAAAGGGATGAAGTGATCAGGGGTAAGAATGCCGAGCTGGGGGTGCTTCCAGCGCACGAGGGCTTCAACGCCGGTCAGCCGGGGCGAAGCAAAACCCACTTTGGGTTGATAGAGCAAGAACAACTGGTTTTCGACGATCGCTCGGCGTAGATCTCCAACCAGAGAAAGTCGACGTTGAGCGCTTTGGTGCTGTTCTAATGTGTAAAAGGCATACTGGCTGTGGCTGTTTTTCGCGGTGGCGAATGCTGCACGAGCCCTTCGGATAAGTAAGGTCAGCGGCTGTCGCGTGCTCGGGGAAAAGGGCGATTCCAAATCCGACCTGGAGATCTAATTTTAGCCCCTCTGAAATAATAAACGTTCGTTCCAAAACGTTAATAATTTCATGGACAACTTGCAGGAGCAGCGTCCGAACTGTTCGCAGCGGGAATCAGAACGGCGAATTCGTTGCTCCTAAGGCAGGCGAAAGTGAGCGACGGGGGCAACTCTGCGGTCAACCGTCGCCCCAATTGCATCAACAGGACATCGCACAGCTGATCGCCTAAGGCCTCATTCAAGTCGTGAAATCGGTTGACCTTCATGATTAAGACAGCAAGTTGATTTTTCTCGCGCTGTGCGTTGAGGATCGCCTGAGCGAGACGCTCGGAAAAATGCGTAGTTCGGCAGGCCGGTAGTCAAATCATGGGAGGCGAGATATTGCAGCCTCTCGTTCGCTCCTTTGCCTTGACGCCGTATCTCTGCTTGTTGCAACTCCCTGTCGATAGTAGGAAGCAAGCGCGTCAGATTTCCTTTCATGACATAGTCATGAGCACCTGCTTTCATAGTCGCCGCGCCGGTCTCGTCGGACATGGCTCCGGAAACGATGACGAATGGGCAATCGAGACCTGCGCGCTTGAATAGCCTTAGAGCGTCAGTGCCATTGAAGTTGGGCATCTTGTACTCAGCAAGCACGATGTCCCAGGTTTTCTCCGACAATGCGTTAGACAACCCAGCGGGTGTTTCTACCCGCAGAAGGTCGATGTTGTAACCACCTTGACGCATTTCTTGAACTAGCAATTGCGCGTCATCATCCGAATGTTCGACTAACAGAGCGCGAATCGATTTACTCAATTGACTATCCTTTGTTGCCAGCGGTTATTTATGGAAAGCTGACAAATGAAACCGGTCGACAATTCGGCCAGCAAACGGTGCTGCCGAAAAGTCCTGCTCTCCACTTTTCTAAATTTATATGGATCCGGACCAGAGGCTCTTATTCTTGGAGGGTGCGTTTATGACCAAAGAACAGCCATTATAGAATCTAAGGTTGACCTGGCCTATCATAGGCATTGCGACTCTTCAGACGCCCGTACCCTGCCTGCTTTGACCTGTCTCGGTACAAACCCAAATTGCAACACTGGCAAAAGAGCAGGTCTCATGCCATTTTCTGCCCGGCATTTATCGATCCTATTTGTTGATTCTTGTTATGTTTGGGACTACGGAAAAGCGACCACTAGTCCAAGCTTGACAAAACTTGGACAAAAGTGGCCATTCCGGTATCAGCTAGGTTGTCCTAGAAACCGGCAGGCTAGCAGTTCTGTGTATGAGGCGATTAACCTGAAGGGTGGGGTTCCAGGTCAATCGCCAACGCGGTTGAATCGGCAGGTGAAATTGGAAATGGTTATTTTTCTTCTCTGAGCCTTCTTCGCCGGGCTGCTTTCCCGGCTCGAAGCCGCTCACTTCGTGGTAGACGACTTTCTTTTCCTCTTCGAAAGCCCGGACGGTTGGAATTTGCCCCGGCAGACCGAGCTTCTTCCATTCGCCGGCGACCTTGTCGTACATCTCTTTCCGCAACGCCGTGCGCTTCGAAAAGACCGGCAGATGGCGGTGCTCTTTGCAAGCGTTAATGAGCGCCTTTGAACCGTAAGGCCGTTTCTCCGGCGGGTTCTGCGTTGGGTCGAGCCAGGTGCTCCAGGTATTGCGCAGAATATCAAGGTCGTCGATGGGATTGAGCGGCTGCTCATAGCCCATATCACCTGGTCCATATCCGTTGGATCAATATCTTCGTCAACGGCGATGATCCATTTCGTATAATAGGCGCCGCCCGGTACCTGAGCCGCCAACGCCAATGCTTGAGCCGCGTGACCCGGCGTAGCGTTGCTCCAAGCTAATCGATCGTCATGCCGAAGCCGCCGGCACCTGCGGGATGAGCGTAGACGCCTTGAATACCCGGCACGCCGAGCTTATCCAAGTCGTCCCAGATACGGGCGGAGCGGATGATAGAGAAAAACCCGCTCTGCTCATTGCTTGGGTAGTCGGCCATTAAAGCATTCGTCAATATTGGATTGTTTCGGTAGTGGACGGCGGTGACTTCGACGAGCGGACAGCCGGCCTCTGGTCTTCCGTAGTAGCCAGGGAATTCGCCGAAGGGACCCTCACTTCTAACAGAGTTCGGCTTGATAATTCCTTCGATGACAAATTCCGCGTTTGCGGGTAGAAGCAGGTCGGTGGTTTTACCCTTGATCACTGGAATGGGCTCACCTTTAATCCCGCCCAAGAATTCATACTCTGAGACATTCTTGGGAAATGTCTGCGAGCCGACGACCATGAACAACGGGTCGATACCCCAGGCGGCGGCAACTTGAACGGGCTTCCCCATCTGCCACGAGCGGGTGATGTGCAGGCGCGCATCTTTACCCGGTGAAAGATAGAGTCCCACTTCGTTTTTGCTTTGCAGCATCATGCGATAGGTGCCCACGTTGAGATAGCCGCTGTCGGGATCACGGGTGATCACCGCGTCCGCCGTGCCGGCATAGCGCCCGCCATCCAGCGGCCAGTGCTTGGGAATCGGCAGCTGCGTCAAATCGATCTTGTCGCCCGTCAAGGTATTCTCGTAGAAGCCAGCCTGCGAAACTTCCTTGGGCAACGTGCGAGCTTTGAGTTTGTCCTTGACCCGGCGGATGAGCTCTACGGTTGGTGTGTCGGGTGGTTCTTCCATCGTCAGCGCAATCCGCGGGATACTGGGGCCGAGGATGTTCCATAGAAGTCGAGCCTTGAAGGGGCTCTTCTCATATCCTTTGACCGCCTCAAACAAGATCGCCGGCGATGGATTCTGTTTCGCGACGAGGTAACCGATGGCACTCATTTCTTCCTCGCAGCTCACGGCATCCTTTACGCGAACTAGATCGCCCATTTCCTCGACGCGCTGGAGCCACTCGCGCAAGTCCTGAATCGGTCCCTTCTTTGCGTCCGATGTTTCACGTCTCTCTGGTTTAGCCATGGGATTTCCTCCTCGATTATCTCCTGAATGGTAGTTGATGATTACAGCTTGCCGCCTTTGGGTAACTGAGACTTGAAGTACGCGAAGGCGTCGTAGGAACGGTACATCATATTTTCTTTCATGTAATCAATTTCGTTCTGCGGCATGATCGACGGCTTGCCCACGCAACTCGCCACGAACTGCATGTAAGCCGTCCGCTCCAGATAAATCGCGTGAACCGTAGCATATTCCAAGCTATCGCCGCACACAATAATGCCGTGGCCCTTGAGCAGCATGGCCATTCGGTCGCCCAGAGTCGCGCAAATCTCTTTGCCGTCTTGGATCGTATAGATAAGTCTCGGGCTGGGAAAAATCGGCGTCTCGGGGCGAAAACCGCAGCTTGATTGTAAATCGGCAATATCGGCGTCCCCGCTACAGAGAAAGCGGTGGCCAACGTCTGGTGCGTGTGAACGACTGAATTCACATCCGGTCGAGCGTTGTATATCGCTGCATGAATCATCGTCTCCCGCGGCGGATTTTTGAGCTTGGTCACCGCGCGTGTGTTGCCTGCTTTAGCGTAGTTCTGTTCGCAAACCTCCATGTATTCGTCGATATCCACGAGGATGATATGCTTGGGTGCGATTTCGCCCAACGGCGCGAGCACCGGCTTAATGAAGAATTTCCGCGTGCCCGGTATTCTCGCGCTCACATGTCCGTGGTAATCCGCTAAGCCCTGGTAAAACATGATGCGATTGCCCAACGCTACTTTCTTCTTGAGTTCTTCAAGCTCCCGCTTGCTGCTTGCCACTTTTAGTCCCCTTTCTCAACTAGGAAGTAAGGCCTTGAACGCGCTGTTGTTTGATGACGGGTGCATTGTCCTGGTCTTCTTGCCAGTGAATGTTCATCCAATTCCATTGCTCCGGATAGGCTCGGACGGTTCTTTCCAGCCATTGCGTCATTCGCAGCGTGTTTTCACGTATTGCGGTTTTGTCTTTATCGGTTCTGATCAAATCAAGTTCAGGCTCGACGATCATCTTTAGACCCCGACTCTTATCATGGATCAAGTAGACAGGCACAACCGCCGCTCCGGTCCTCAGCGCCAAGGTCGCCGGTTCCCCGACGAGCCAGCACAGGTGCGGCCAAAAAAGGTACGTGAATTCCATTGTTGCTACGATATTCGTCGGCAATCACGACGGCCAGCTCGTTACGTCGCAGTACTAGGCTAAGTTCGCGCAAGGCTTCCTGACGGGGCCGGGCATGAATCGTTTTCTGCCTGACCTTTAGCCGATAATTGTCCATGAATCTGGCAAACCGCTGATTTCTCGGCTGATTGATGAGAACCCAAGTCGGATAATTTTCCGTCGCCAAGCGAGTTCCAACCAGAAAGAAGTTCCCTAGATGCGCGCTTAGCACAATAACACCGTGCCCTTTAACAGAGCTGCGTCGAGATTTTCGCGGCCTTCGATAGGAATTTCCAAGCGCAGGTCCTCGGCCGGTATGACTAGCGCGATGGCGATCTCAACAAAGTCGCGGAAAAAATTCTGCAGCGATCTGCGAACAGTTTCTTCAACCTCGACTCCAGTCAGTTTCTCTCCGAGTGCGAAGCCCAGATTTCTCACCGACCTCGTACGAAAACCACGGAAAAATAAAAGCCAATGTCAGCGAGGGTATCGGAGAAGCGATAGAGCCATCGGCGCGGGAAAATCCTCACAGCAAGGCAACCCGCATTAAAACCCACCCAAGCACCGATATGGGCGGCGCTTTCACTCCACGATTGAATCATTGGGATGTAGCTGGAGTCGCGGTTCGAGAGAACGGCGTTAGCTCACAAAGTACGCCAATCTACGATACTTTTGCCTCCGTCGCAAGATCGGAGTTCTGCCGCTGTGGGTTGGCCTTGAAAATATCCGTGAATGGAAAATTGCCAGATAAATCAAAGTGTTAGATTAGATCGGCCAACCCGCTCCGTTTCTTGCCGGGTTTTTATTGGGGCCTTTTTATGGTAAAAATGCTGGGTACCGTGGCTAGAAAAAGTACTATGCGGATGATATTGCCATCCTTGAAAGACCGTCGCGTCGTAGACCGCCTGCTTTCATCTTTTTTCCGTGACTACAAGCCTCAGGATTTCAAAAAAGCCGTAGCTGCTCTTTGTCGTTTCTACCATCTGAGGAATCCCCGGATAGAGTGGTATGAGTACATCGACTGGGGAAAACCGCTGGCAAGACATACGAAAACGGACAGGTCTATCTGGTTCACCCTGAGAATTGGAAAAAGGGCAGAAAATATAACTCAGAACGAAAGTGGATTAACACCGTTTATCACGAGATGGGTCATTACGTTTTTTGGGCGGATGCGGAAAACAAGGCCGACATGTTTGCCTTCGAATGGTCCGGGGCTTGAATAATCACAGAAACAACCACCGATAGAGAAGGCCAGGTGGTTGGGATCCGCTATCCCTAAAACGTCATGGATCCGCATTTCCTGTGTGGCCGTACAACTGAAACCACCACGCCGATCTAGATAATTTCTCTTCCTTGGGATAAAAATTGATTTTCCTCACACAGAGTTTTCCTACTATGCGGTCTAACTTTGAAAAGGTTGCCACGGAAGTCGACTTTCCTGGCCTCGAACGATCAATACTCGATTTCTGGCAGAACACGCAAGCCTTTGAGCGTTTGCGGGAAAAGAACCACGGCAAGCCGAAATGGTCTTTCCTCGACGGACCGATCACCGCTAATAATCCTATGGGCGTACACCATGCCTGGGGCCGTACGTACAAAGACACTTACAGCCGCTATTTTGCCATGACCGGACATGAGCTGCGTTACCAAAACGGCTTCGATTGCCAGGGGCTTTGGGTTGAGGTGGAGGTTGAAAAAGAACTCGGTTTACGGTCGAAGCAGGACATTGAAAATCTCGTGTCTGACGACCGCTTCGCGAGCATCGACCGGTTCGTTGCGCTATGCAAAGAACGGGTGAACAAGTTCGCCCGCATTCAGACGGAACAATCGATTCGCCTCGGCTACTGGATGGACTGGGATCGAGATGAAGACTGGCTCAAACCGCCCGACGAGCGTCGCAGTTACTTCACCATGTCCGAGGAAAACAACTACACGATCTGGAGCTTCCTCAAGAAGTGTCATGAACGCGGCTTGATTTACCGGGCCTATGACTCGATGCCTTGGTGCCCCCGTTGCGCCGTAGGTATTAGCCAGATGGAGATGCATGAAGGCTATCAAAGAGTCGCTCACAGGGCGGTGTTTGTGCGCTTCCCCTTCGTGGGAGGCCAGGCGAAAACCTGCTTGTCTGGACAACCACGCCCTGGACGCTCACCAGCAACGTGGCGGTCGCCGTCAACCCGGCGCTCACCTACTCTGAGGATTCGCCACCGAAACGAAGTGTACTATTTGGCCAAAGGCACCTTCGCGGCGCAACGGCTTGAAGAGGAGTTCCGGAAAAGGAATGGGTCGAGGGAGTACCCAAACTTAAGTCCATTGAACAGATCTTTAAGGAGAAAGGTGGCTACGAAGTCTTGGGCGAGTTATCGGGTACGGAGATGCTGGGATGGCCATATGATGGTCCTTTCGATGAGTTCGAGGCTCAGGGTGACCCAGGAGGCTTCCCAGCGCAAATTGCCGATGTAGCGGTGAAACAAAAGTGGGGACCCGCGAAACCTGCGCGCGAAATACACAGGGTGATACCGTGGGATGCAGTGAGCGAGGCTGAAGGCACCGGCATCGTACACATCGCGCCGGGATGCGGCAAAGAAGATTTCGCCCTCGGCAAGGAGGAAGGTCTCGTTCCAATTGCCCCCTCGACGAGACCGGTATTTTCCTGCATGGGTTTGGCGAGCTTGAAGGCCGATCGGCGCTTGATCCTGCCACCATTGATTGGATACTGGGTAACCTCCAGCACAAAGGGTTGCTTGTGGCAGTCGAGCACTACCCGCACAACTATCCCCATTGCTGGCGCTGCAAAACGGAGCTTCTCTTCAGGCTTGTGGATGAGTGGTTTATCGACATGGGTTGGCGTGATGCGATCATGGAAATCTGTTACGACGCCCGCTGGATTCCCGACTTTGGCTTGCAGCGCGAGCTCGACTGGCTAAAAAACATGGGCGACTGGATGATTTCAAAGAAGCGCTACTGGGGGCTTGCGCTGCCCATTTGGATTTGCGAGAGCTGCGGCTCTTTCGACGTCGTTGGCAGTCGTGAGGAGCTGAAGACTCGCGCTGCCGGTGGATGGGAGCAATTTAATGGTCACTCTCCGCACCGGCCGTGGATAGATCTAGTCAAAATTCGCTGCCCCAAGTGCGGCGGAACAGCGAGCCGGATCTCTGACGTCGGCAATCCCTGGCTCGACGCCGGCATCGTGCCCTACTCGACCCTAGGCTATAACCGCGACCGCAATTACTGGGAGAAATGGTTCCCAGCGGACTTCGTTACAGAAAGCTTTCCCGGCCAGTTTCGCAACTGGTTTTACGCCCTGCTCGCCATGAGCGCGCTGATGGAGAGACGAGCCCCCTTTAGAGTGCTTCTGGGACACGCCGTCGTGCGGGACGAAAAGGGCGAGGAAATGCACAAGTCCAAGGGCAACGCCATACCGTTCGAAGAATCAGCGGAAAAGATGGGGGTTGATGTGATGCGCTGGATGTTTTGCAGACACAATCCAGCCAACAACATCAATTTCGGCTACGGGCCCGCCGATGAGATTAGAAATCGCTTTATTTTTTAAGCTTTGGAACACCTACGCCTTCTTCTGCAACTACGCGCGACTGGATGGTTTTGATCCTAACACTCCTGTGGTTCCAGTACGAGAAAGGCCCGATATTGACCGCTGGATTCTGTCTGACTTGCAGCTATTAATCCAAACCGCCCGGCGCGAGTTCGAAAACTACAACGTGATGGCCTTTTGTCTTGCGGCCGAAACTTTCGTGGCCGAAAAGCTCAGCAACTGGTATGTGCGCCGAAACCGCCGCCGCTTTTGGAAGAGTGAAAAAAGCGAAGACAAGTTGGCGGCCTACCAGACGCTTTACACTGTGCTTACGACCTTGGTCAGGCTCTTCGCGCCCGTGATGCCTTTTTGACGGAGGTTATGTACCAGAACCTGGAGCAGAGCAGAAGCGAAGAGGCAGGCCGCGCCCTCAGCATCCACCATTGCAACTTTCCCGAAGTCGATGAGTCGCTAATTGACGCTGAGCTTTCGGCTGATATGGAGGCGCTGCTCCGGCTCGTCTCGCTGGGCTCGGCGGCAAGGAACAGTGTACGCATCAAAGTCCGCCAGCCATTGACCGAAATAGTAATCCAGCCAGCCAATGACTCAGAGCGCCATGCCGTCCAACGCTATGCTGAGCAAATTTCGGAGGAGTTAAACCTAAAAAGGTGAGGCTACATGATCCGGCCCAGGGTCCCCTGCTTAGGTACGAGATTAATCCAAACCTAAAAACCCTGGGTCCGAAATTTGGTGAGCGAGTAAAAGAGATCCGAACAGCTCTGGCTGCGCTCGATTCAAACTCGTTGGTGGCCAAGTTACAGGCTGGGGGTAGTATCGAGTTGGACTGTGCGGGAACAACAGTGGTCTTGAATGAAAACGATATCCTATTAAACGCCAAGGCACCGGACGGATGGACAGGCCTCATTGATCGCGGAACCCAACTGCTGCTGGACGTGCGGATCAATGAAGAGCTGGCCCGGGAAGGGATGGCTCGTGAGGTTGTTCGGCATGTCCAGGAGCTGCGGAAAAAGTCGGGTCTGGAAATGGAAGATCGCATTATTTTGTATTTTGCTACGGAGTCTCCAGCGCTGCGGCGGGCCGTTGAGAGTCACAACGCCTATATTTCTGCAGAAACATTGGCGGTCAAATGGGCAAATATACCGCTGGACGGAGATGCCCACACGACCAGCGTGAGAGTGGACGGACAGCCGTTAACAATACAGTTGCGCAAAGAGATCGCGGCGTGACCCTGATCGACCTCGCGCGGCGATATTGCGTTTCGCTTCAGATCGCTTCTAATAAAAGACATGACGTGGATCGAAATCTTAGGGGCTTTGCTTCCTGCTCCTGGTGCTGAAATCTGGAGTGTTTCTTGACCGTCAAATCCAAAATCGTCTTCGGATGGCTCGCTGTCATCCTCATTGCGGATCAGCTGACGAAGTTCATCATTGACCAAACGATGCCCCTGCATCACTCCATCCCGGTCATCGATAACCTGTTCAGTCTGACCTATATCCGCAACACCGGTGCCGCCTTTGGTGTATTGTCCGGAAGCGCGGCTTCGTTTCGCCTACCTTTCTGGTGTTGTTTTCGGTGCTGGCCATCGGCTTTGTGATCATGATGCTGCGACGTTTACCCGACAGAGAAACGGGCTTGATCACGGCACTCGCTTTTATCCTCGGCGGCGCGATTGGTAATTTGATCGATCGGGTCGCTTACGGCGAAGTGATTGATTTTCTCGATGTCTACTGGTCGAACTTTCACTGGCCGGCATTCAATCTCGCCGACAGCTTTATCACTGTCGGTGTCTTGATCACCGTCTACTACCTCATCAAGGCCAAGGGCGAAGATCCTTTTGCGGGGAACTAGCTCTTTTCTCGCAACACCACAACTGTAGCGCCCCAGCCGCCGACTTCTGCGGGGGCATCCTGGAAGGAAAGAACCAGCAGGTGCCTCTGCAAAATACTTCGAACGATGTTACGCTGGACACCGGTGCCACGGCCGTGAATGATTCGTACTTCCTTCAGCCCCGCCTGCCTACACTGCTCGAGATATTCTTCGACGACGCTCGGGATGTCTTTAGGAGCAAAGGGTGTAGATCGATGGAATCTTCCGTGGGAAGAACAACAGGTTCTTTAAAAGGCGACTCTCTATCCGCATCAGAAGTTTCTAAATGTTTATCACCGCGCCTGCGCATAGAAAAAAACAGGACAAGAAATTTTCTCCGCCCTCTCTCGCCTTGATCTCATCGCAATTGTTTGTTCTTAGTCCCAGCGTTTATCACCGGTCAAACGCCCGCCCGCTTTGCCAAGAGCGGCCTGGATCACAGAGACATCGATTAACTTCTCATAGCTCGGCTTCTCTTCCGCCTTGATCGTGCCCAGTTCCACTTGCTTGTTGATCGTCCACTCGACCATGTCCTTGGGCAGGCCGTCGTTAACCGGCCAGGCGCCAGCGTTGGCTAAGATGTCGTAAGTTTCGCTCACTACGTCGGCGGGCTGCTGGGTATATTTGGTTGCGATCTCGACGGTCTTCGCCTTGTTGTTGTAGATGAAGCGGTTGGCCTTGATCAGTGCGGCCATGATGTCCACGTAGAGCTGGCGGTTGCTGCCGATCTCTTTTTCCGGTGCAATGTAGGCGGCATAGAGCCACTTGGGCAGCGGTTCCCAAAGGTTTACAAGAATATTGAGATCGGTTTTCTTCTTCTTGCCACGAGCGCTTGATCGACATGGAGGATCGCCGTATCGATCTGGTTGCTGAGAAGTCCCGGCACGCGGCCCTTGGTGCTGACAGGGATGTATTGAACGTCCTTGGGTGTCAGACCGCACGTCGCCATCACCGCGCGACTCATGACTTCGTTGAACGCGCCGACTTCCTGGATGCCGATCTTCCGCCCTTTCAGGTCTTTGCAGCTCTTGATGTCACCTTGAACTAGCATTGATTGGGAAAGTTTGTGAGAGTACGTCCCAACAACCTTTGTCCCTGCCCCTCTGGCTGCCGCGATGATCGCCGGATCAGAGCTTGTGCCGGTGATATCAAGCCCGCCGGCGCACACTTCCGCGCAAGGTCTGCGTCCCACCTTCGAAGGTGACGAACTCCACTTCGATATTATTCTCCGCGAAGAAGCCCATATCGTTGGCGACATACGGAGGGATGTGGACCACGTTAGGCGGAGTGACCGGGACTCCAAAGACAACTTTCCGCTTGGTCTGCGCCTCAACCGGCGCGAGCCAAAGCCAAAGCCCAACCAGCGATAGGACAACCCATGCCTTTTTCATACGAGCCTCCTTTTTCTATTCCCTGTCATCGAAATTTCTCCACGGGGCAATGCGGCCTTCGACCCACTTGGCCAGCCACATAAGTCCCACTCCTAATATCATAACTACCACGATGGGGACAAAGAGCTTATCGGTCTCAAATGCGTTGGCATAACGGACGATCATATACCCCAAACCGGTGACTGAAGTATAAAACTCGGCGACAATCATCCCGACCAAGCCCCGCCCAATGGCGAGCCGCACCCCAACAACGATAAAGGGAATCGCTGAAGGGATGATCAGATGGCGCCAGAGTTGTCCCTCGCTCGAGCAAAAGAGCGCGCAACCTCCTGGAGATTGCGATCGACGTCTTTGACGCCCTGGTAGGTATTAATGAGGATGGGAAATACCATAAATAGGAATACAATGATGACCTTGGCCGGAACCTTGAAGCCGAACCAGAGAACGATCAGCGGCACCATGGCGACCATCGGCATCGAATAAAGCGCGCTGATGTAAATATCCGTGGCCCACTCCACCAGGGAAAAGCGGCCCATTACGACGCCAAGAAAAACTCCGACGATCAGCGCTAGGATCGAGGCGTAAAGCAAAACCAAAAGGCTGTCTTTCATGTAGCTCTGCAATTCACCTGACATGACAAGGCTAAAAAAGCGCGACCGATAGCTAGCGGATAGGTGAACAGTATCGGGTTCACGCGCCGGCCGTAAAATTCCCACAAGGCCAGCACAACGACTAAAGAGAGAAGACGGACTTTAACGGGCCGGCTCATGGACATTTTCTCCCGGTGTTTCTTGACTCAGATCCTGCTTGAGCATCTCCCATATGGAATTTCTAAGTTCGATGTACTGCGGGTGAGCTCTGACTGAAAGGATTTTCTCGGGCGCGGAATATCGACGGGAAGGATTTCCTTGATGCGCCCGGGGCGGCGCGCCATCACGACGATGCGGTCGCCCAAAACAATCGCTTCGTCGATACTGTGAGTGACAAAGAGCATGGTTTTCTTTTCGTTCTCTAAGATCCGCAGCAGCTCTTCTTGCATGAACTCCCTAGTTTGAGCGTCCAGCGCGCCGAAAGGTTCGTCCATCAGCAGCACGGAAGGATTGATCGCCATGGCCCGCGCAAGGCCGGCGCGCTGCTGCATGCCGCCGGAGAGTTGATGAGGGTAAGATTTTTCAAATCCATCGAGTCCGATGAGAGCGACGTACCGTTCGACGGTGGCCGAGATCTCCTGGCGCGATCTTCCTCTAAGCTCCAAGCCGTAGGCGATATTTTCTTCCAGCCGCTTCCAGGGAAACAAGCCGAAGTGTTGAAAGACCATGGCAATATCTGGCCGCGGCTGGGTGACAGGTTGGCCGTCGATCAAAATCTCACCCTGATCCCGCGCGATTAGGCAATCGATAATCCGCAGCAGCGTCGTTTTGCCGCAGCCGCTGGGACCTAGAATGCAGAGACTCTCATTGGGCTGCACTTCGAGATTGATGTCCTCTAAGGCCACGACCCCGCCACTGCTGTAGGTCTTGGTGAGATTTCGGATAACGATCTTGGCCATGAAGGAATTAGAGATCAGACCTTTCCAGTAGTCTTCTGACCTCCTGGAGAAACCGAGCAGCGACCGCCCCATCGACGACGCGGTGATCGGCGGAGAGAGTCGCGGTCATCAATGAACGGATCGCGATAGCATCGCCCTCGGCCACTACGCGGGCGCTACCCGCCCCACTGCCAAAATCGCGCATTGAGGCGGATTGATGATCGCGATAAAACTATCGGCGCCAAACATGCCGAGATTCGATACGGTGAAGGTGCCGCCTTCGTAATCCAACGGGAATAATTTTTTCTTCTGCGCTTTGTCGATCAGCTCGCGGCTCTGCCGCACCAATTCTACCAAGCTCAATCGATCGGCGTTGCGGATCACCGGAACCACCAAACCCTCTTCCAGCGCCACGGCCGTGCCGATATTGATGTCGGCATGCATCATAATTCCTTGCTCCGTGTATGTCGAATTGAGCGACGGGAAATCCTTTAGCGCGCGAGCGCACGTATGCAGAATAAAGTCATTGATTGAAGGTACACTATTTTCTCCGCGATCTTTCCATTCGGCTCTGAGCCTGCTCACCGCAGTCATGTCGATGTCCATGCTGACGTAAAAGTGCGGTGCGGTCTGTTTGCTTTGGTCATCCTTTGGCCGACGATGCGGCGCATAGGGCTCAGCGGCACAACCTCTTTTGCCTCGGATAGCTCAACGTGTGACGATGTTTCGTCTGGCGCAGCGCGAAGAACATCTTCGGCTAAAATGCTTCCTCGGGACCGCTCCCATGTAGCGTTCCGAGATCGATTCCTTTTTCTCGGGCAATCCGCTTTGCTGCGGGCGACGCAAGAAGACGTCCGCCATCCGACGCCGTTGAAGCCGCGGGTTCGGCTGGCGGCGTGGGTGTCGAAGTCCCAGGGCGACCCTCACCTGTTTCCTTCCGTTGAGGCAGAGGGCGACTTTGATTTGTTCCCTCTCCTTTGGGAAAGGGTGAGGGTCCTGAGCCGCCGTCGGAGTTGCTGTTTCGCCGGGCGCAAGGATAACTGCAATTCTATTGCCCACCGGTACTTCATCTCCTGGGGAAGCGATCACGTTCGCTAAAATTCCCGAGGCGGGCGCTTCGATCTCCACCGTCGCCTTATCGGTTTCGACTTCCATCAAAGGCTCGCCCTTGGTAACTGGCTGGCCCTCGGCTTTGAGCCAATTGAGCAGAGTTCCCTTTTCCTGCGCCACTCCGAGGGCAGGCATGATCACGTCGGTAGCCATATTCGTTACTCAAAAGACAAGGAGCGTGAGGCGTAATTTTCGTAGCGGCGACCGACCGGTCGCCCTACCTGTTGCCTAACGTTTTACCCTCTCCAGCGATCCTGGATTGTTCAAATTCGACTGCGCTTCCCGCGTTGTCGGCAATGGACCACCGGCGGTGAAGTAGTGCGTGCCAGCCACTAACAGTTTTTCAGATGGAAAGCGCGTGATAACTTCGCAACCATCCTTGGTCACGACGACTTCCTCTTCGAGCCGGGCGGCGGACCAGCCGTCGGAAGCGGGCCAGTAGGTTTCTAAGGCGAAGACCATACCTTCCTCGATAACTTCGGGATGATCGAGGGAGACTAGGCGGCTGAAGATCGGCTTCTCCCAAATCGACAAGCCCACGCCGTGGCCGTACTGCAGCGCGAAAGCCGCCTCTTCGTTGGCAAAACCGAATTCCTCGGCTTTCGGCCAGAGCTTGACGATGTCCGCGGTGGTAATTCCCGGCTTGACAATGCTGATCGCGGCGTCCATGTAGTCGCGACAGCGCTTGTAGGCGTCCACCATAGCGGGTGACGCGCTGCCGATGGCGAAAGTCCGATAGTAGCAAGTCCGGTAGCCATTGTAGCTGTGCAGAGATATCGAAAAAGGCCGGATCGCCGGGCCGCAGCACGCGGTCGGTATAGACATGGGGATGGGGGCTGCAACGCTCGCCTGAAATGGCGTTGACGCCTTCGACATGCTCCGAGCCGAGATCGTAGAGTACTTTGCTGACGACCCCCACGCATTCGTTTTCCCGCACTCCCGGTTTCATGAAGCGGTAAAGCTCGTCGTAAGCGGAATCCACCATCATGCACGCCGTGTTAAGCAGCGTGATTTCGTCCTGCGTCTTGATTTTCCGCACCTCGTGCATAAGCTGCTGGCCGTCGACAACTTTGATTCCTTGAGCTTGCAAGGCAAATAGCACAGGAAGTTCGATGACATCGACGCCGAGCGGTTCCTTGTCGAGCTTGCGCATCTCAAGTTCGGTCTTGATCTTTTTCGCCAAACCTTCTGCCAAGCCGGAGCCTGGATGGGTGGCGCCGCGTAGGGTGGAGATGCCGGCCCGGGAGCGCTCGGCGAGCCAGGGGCAATAGATCTGGTGATGGCGCGCCGCCGAGCCGAAATCCCAAACGATAGGTTCGTCGTCCTGGGGTAAGAGCGAGAAGCGCACGAGCTTATCCATCGCCCAAGTACCGATATGCGTCGCGGTGATGTAACGGATGTTGTTCATGTCGAAGCAGAGAAGCGAGCCCAGTTCAGATTTTTGAGCGCCGCTTTGATTCGACTCAAACGATCTTGACGCAAACGCTCCAGGTTGACTCGCTCTTCCCAATCGACGCCCATTAGGCCGAAGGTCTTTAGACCCATAACGTTCTCCTTAACTAAGCGTTCAAGCCGTTCAAATAGTTTAAAACGTTCAAACTGTCAGCTTTCTTTCAACGACTTGAACGACTTGAACGTTTTGAACTGCTTGAACGCATCCGTTTATTGCTTGTTGCACATCCGCTTCGCCATCTCAGCTACGGATTCCGGTGTCGGCACGGTCTGATCTTCGAGCACCGGCGAGAACGGCACCGGCACGTCCATGGCGCCCATTCGTTTAACCGGCGCGTCGAGATAATAGAATGCACCGTCGGCGATGATCGACGCGATCTCCGCGGTCACGCCGTAGCGCTCGTAGCCTTCGTCGATGATAATCGCCCGGCTGGTTTTCTTAGCCGATTCGATAATCGTCTCTTTGTCGAGCGGCGCCGTGGTCCGCACATCGACGACTTCGGCGCTGACGCCGCTCGCTTGCAGCGCACCTGCTGCCGCGAGCGCGACATGGACCATGCTGCTCGTGGCAACGAGAGTAATGTCGCTGCCGACGCGCTTCACGTCGGCAACGCCGAGCGGAATTGTGTATTCTCCTCCGGCACCGGCCCTTTAATTGGTACATTAATTTGTCTTCGAAGAAGACAACGGGGTTGTCGTCCCGGATAGCGCTTTTGAGCAGACCCTTAGCGTCGTAGGGCGTGGCGGGAACAGCAACTTTCAAACCGGGAACGTGGCTGACCCAGGCGTGCAAACTCTGGCTATGCTGGGCGGCGGAGCGTCGCGTGGCGCCCAGGGTTGTGCGCAGCACCATCGGCACTTTGAGCTTGCCGCCTGACATGTAGTGGATCTTGGCAGCTTGATTCACGAGTTGGTCCATCGTGAGTGTAATGAAGTCGCCAAACATGATGTCCACCACCGGACGCATCCCGGTCATGGCGGCGCCGACGCCGATGCCGCTGATACCCGCCTCGGAAATGGGCGAATCGATGACCCGCTGGGCGCCAAATTCCGCGACCAGACCTGAGAGCACCTTGAACGGCGTCCCTGCCTCGGCGACATCTTCGCCGATCACGAACACTCGCGGATCGCGGCGCATCTCTTCGGCCAGCGCTTCGTTAATGGCTTGGCCAAAGGTGATTTCGCGAACCGGCTTCCGCTTGTTATGGCCGGTTGGGTTCCCTCACCCTGGCCCTCTCCCAGTGGGAGAGGGAATGAGGGTGAGGGCTTGCTAGGCGTAGACATGTTGATTGACTTCGTTTAGATCCGGATAAGGTGCATTCACCGCAAAGTTCACCGCCTGTTTGATGTCCGTCGCGATTTCATTTTCGATTTGATCAAGTAGCTTACCATCCGCCATCTCGCTCTTTGTAACCATTCGGCGAGGAGCTTCACCGGATCGCGTCTACTCTTCCACTCTTCTTCTTCTTTCTTCGCACGATAATAGGAGCGGTCGACATCACCGACGTGATGGCCGTGAAAGCGGTAGGTATTGCAGTGCAGAAAGGCCGGCCCCTCACCACGGCGCGCTCGTTCGACTAATGTAAGACTCTTCGCATGCACCAGCTGGACATCCTGGCCTTCGATGGTTTCGGTATGGATGCCGAAAGCTTCGGCACGGGCTCCCACCTCCCCTGCCGTCGTTTCGCGGTAATTCGTGTACTCGTTGTACTGGTTATTCTCGCAGACGTAAATGACCGGCAGCTTCCAGAGCGAAGCCATGTTCATCACTTCGTAAAGCAGCCCTTGCCCCAGCGCTCCCTCGCCGAAAAAGCAGACTGCTACTTGATCGCTGCCACGCATTTTGGCCGACATGGCTGCGCCGGTGGCGATGCCCGCGCTGCCGCCGACGATAGCGTTCGCTCCAAGGTTGCCGGTATCCTGATCGGCGATGTGCATGGAGCCGCCTTTGCCGCGGCAGTAGCCCGGCGCCTTACCCAGTAACTCGGCGAACATTTTGTCCACGGATGCGCCCTTGGCGAGGCAATGGCCATGGCCGCGGTGCGTACTGGTAATGTAGTCATCGCGCCGCAGCGCTTCACAGACGCCCACGGCAACCGCTTCCTGCCCGATGTAGAGATGAGCGAGACCCGGCATCTTGGCGCCGAGATAGAGCTGATTAACCTGCTCTTCGAACAAGCCGGATCTTTAGCATCTGGCGGTAGAAATGAAGAGCTTGGTCACGATGGAGTCTAGGCGCCGGTTTCTTGGATGCGGATTTTGGTTTTGGATGAGCCATTAGATTCTCACTGGAACATTGGAGTGCTGGAGTACTGGAGTGGTGGGAAAATGTTTAACCCTGCATTACTCCAGCATTCCATCACTCCATCACTCCAGTCTTTACCCCCGCCATCCTCGCGAGCACTTCAAACAAAATCGCAAAATCCTTATCCGCTAGCCCCATGCCGCGCGCGGCTGTAAGCATCTCGTTAGTTATCGCCGTAGTCGGCAACGGCACATCGAGCTGGCGGCCCATTTCCAACGCCAGCAACAGGTCTTTCTGCATCATATTGACGTCGAACCACGCTTCGTCCGGCATATCTAGAACGAACGGGCCGCGGTACTTAACCATCGGCGAGGCGATGACACTATTGAGTAGAACTTCGACGGCGGTTTGCCGGTCGATGCCGCTTTTTTCAGCCAGCAGCACGCCTTCGCTGAACGCGAGCATCTGTACGGCTAGGCTCAAGTTCGTCGCAATCTTCATGGAGACTGCAAGCCCGTTGGCGCCCACATATGTGACTTTCGGCCCGATGGCTTCGAGAATCGGTCGAGCCCGCTCGCAGGTCTCCTTCCGCCCTCCGACCATGATCGAAAGCTTGCCTTCTTCGAGAGTACTCACGCTGCCTGATACCGGAGCATCGAGCATCTGAGCTCCCTTGGCCTCCACCTGTTGCGCCAGCTCGCGGCTCGCGGCAGGACTCACCGTACTCATGTCAATATAAATTTTCCCTGCTGCCGAGTCCTGCCAGAATGCCATCTGCGACCGCTCGTAACAGCCTGCAGCGCCTGGGTGTTTGTGACCATCGTAATCGTGATCTCGGCTGCTTTAGCCACGGCTCGGGGCGTATCGGCCCATTTCATGCCGGCATCAAGGAGCCACTGCGCTTTAGATTTCGTGCGGTTATAACCGGTCACGCCGTGGCCGGCATCGAGCAGCCGCTTTACCATGCGGCTACCCATGACTCCTAGACCCACAAAACCAAGATTTGCCGTATAAACCTCCCGTGAAACTACATTACGTAATTGATTCCGGGATACCACTGACTCCCCAAACGGCATGTATCCGTCCCAGTAAAACATTTTTAATGGAAGGGTCGTTTGCCAGCTATCTACCGTAAAACCTGTTTGTTAACAAGGTTCTCGCCAATGGCGCTGGAGATCCAGCCTAGTACTTCATAAGGCCACCCGCTGAACTGGTATAAGAAATTCCAATGACGGTCATTGGAAAAAAGTATTGGACGGGTTGTCTCTCTTCTGAAACAAACAGGCGCGGAAGTTTAAGCTAATCACAGCTATGGAGGGAAGTAGAATGGCACCTGAGGACGAAAAACAGAGTGGTTTTTCTCGGCGCGATTTCATCAAGGGTGCGGCGCTCGCCGCCGGTGGAGCGGTGCTTGGAAGCGCCGGTAGTGGAACGGTGGTTGAAGATGCAGCGGCAGCGGGGGCCAGTTCCCTAGGGAAAGGGCCGTCGGCGTGCGACGGCTTGCAGGACCTTGCGCTCATCAACGGCAGGTTCCTGACGATGGACGATAAGGACAGTGTGGTCTCGGCGGTAGCGATCCGCAATGGCCGCATCGCCGAGGTTGGTCGGCACGCGCAGGCGATCGGGCCCTGCGCGCAGACGATCAATCTGAGAGGAGCGACGGTCATTCCAGGTCTCATCGACTCCCATGTCCACTTCGTTCGCTGCGGCCTGAATCCGGGGCACGAGGTGCGCATCATTGAGACTGCCAGCTCCCTCGCAGAGCTCCAGCAAATGATCTCTGAGCGGGCACAGACGGTACCGCCGGGCGAATTCATCACCTGTGTTGGCGGTTGGAATCGCAATGGATTAGCCGCAAGACAGCTGCCGACCTCTCTGACCTTGACGCCGCCGCGCCCCAGAACCCGGTGTATCTCACGGAGACCGGTGGTGGTGGCGCGGGGGTTACGAACGCAAGCGGAAGAACATTCTTTGAGTCCAATGGCGTGACCGTGGATCCGACGACTGGGGTGCTCAATGCCGCCCAGGGCTTCATCGCCCTGAGACAGGCGGAGTTAGCGGGTGATCCGATTGTCTCGAACCGGTTGACGGGCACCGAGGAGGTGATCGACTTTGTGTCGGGCCTCGGGATGACCATGGTTCACGACGTGGGCGGCAACGGCGGCTTCGCCGGCAACCCCACTCTTTTCGTTGACCTGCAAACCTTATGATCAGGCCCTGGATCTCTGGCGGGAAAATGATTTGAAGCTACGCATGAGGGTCTTCCTGTACAGTGACATCGATCCTGGTTTCGATATCGCGCGTACTAGAATGGACAACAATCTTATCCGGCTCGGCGACGATATCTTTGGGCTCCTCGGGGTGGGGGAGCGAGTGAACGTTAGCACAACTAATCCCGGCTTCATCGACCATTGCAGATACGCGGCGACGCACGGTTGGACGGTTCAACAGCACTCCTCGACCCAGGACGAGATTACGCTGCACGTTCGGGCGTTCCAGGTAGCAAACGACGAAGCTCCCATCGAGAAGTTGCGCTGGTCGCTCACCCACGTCAACAGCATTACCGACGACCAGATCCAGGCCTTGATTGCCATGCGGACCGGCGTCACGATCCAGGGCACGGCATACACCAGCGGTACCGCCACGGGCGGGAGCGGCGGGACACCCTTCCGCAGGATACTCGACCAGATGGGCGCCGCTCGCATCCCTGTGGGCGGCGGCTCCGATGCCACCAACGTGGGGCCGCTGAATCCGTGGCTGATGATGTCCTTCATGACCACGGGAAAGAACAATGCCGGTGTCGTCATCAATACCCCTGGGCAATCGTGCACCCGGCTCGAGGCCCTGCGGATGTACACGATCGGCAGCGCGTATTTTTCATTTGACGATCATGAGCTTGGCTCCATCGAGAAGGGCAAGCTCGCCGATCTTGCCGTGCTGAGCGGCGACCCTTTGACGGTGTCCGACGAGGAGTTCAAAAAGTTGCGGTCTGTGCTGACCTTGCAGGCGGGCAAGATTGTCCACGGCTCATCGAATCGTCCACGGCGACGCTAGTTGATCCGGCAGGCTGAGATTCAACGCTGAGGTCATAAACTATTGTCCAGGTTCGTTTTAGGGAGGGGCTAGGAATGGCAAATGACAGACCCAAACCAGACCGGTTCTTCGCGGCGAGATTTCATCAAGGGTGCGGCGCTTGCGGCCGGCGGAGCAGTGCTTGCGGGCACCGCTAGTGGCACGGTGGTTGGAGATGCGGCGGCAGCGGCGAACTAGTTCTCTAGCGAAAGGGTTGCGATGAGCTTGCCGGACCTTGCGCTCGATTAATGGCAGGTTTCTAACCATGGACGATAAGGACAGCGTCGTCTCGGCGGTGTCAATCCGCAACGGCCGCATCGCCGAGGTCGGGCGCCACGCGCAAGCGCTCGGGCCCTGCGCGCAGACGATCAACCTGAGAGGAGCGACGGTCATTCCGGGTCTCATCGATTCTCACGTCCACTTCATCCGCTGCGGGCAAAACCCCGGGCACGAGGTGCGGATCATCGAGACCGCTACCTCCGTCGCGGAACTGCAGCAAATGATTGCTGAGCGAATAAAGGTGTTGTCCGTGCCTGCTGGCGAATTTATCACCTGCATCGGCGGCTGGAACCGCAACGGCTTGGCTGAGAAGCGGTTGCCGACCCCGCCGAACTGGATGACGCCGCGCCTAAGAATCCCGTGTATCTATCCGAGACGGGCGGCGGAGGCCAGGCGGTTACGAACACGAGCGGGAGAATGTTCTTCCAGGACAAAGGTGTGAACGTGGATCCCACCGCTGGTACTCTCACGGCCGGCCAAGGATTGGCGGCGCTGCAGTCAGTGCAGACGGACGCCGACAGGCAGCGCGGCACTGCGGAGCTGATGGACTTCGCCGCCAGCCTCGGCCTGACCATGGTAACCGACATGGGAACGGCCGGCGCCGCCGTTACTGGTATCCCAGGGTTCGATTACGCGCTGAACTTGTGGCGGCAGGGGAACCTTGATGTGCGTCAGCGCCTATTCTTCAATAGCTCTGGAGGACCCCGGCTTTACGGTGGGGCAGGCGAAGATAGACAATGTTCTTAACCGGCTCGGCGACAATGTCTTCCGGCTCAATGGGGTGGGCGAGCGGCTAAACTCCAATAGTACCAATCCCGGGTTTGTCGACATATGCGAGTTTGCTGCGCGAGAACGGCTGGACGCTCACCCAGCATTCCCTGACCTCCGCCGAAATTGATTTTCATATCTCCGCCTACCAGGCGGCGGCAGAAGTTGGCCCAATCGACAAGCTACGCTGGTCGCTTTGCCACGTGAACCCGATCACCGACACCCAGATCCAGGCGGTGCAAACTTTGGGCATAGCTCTGAATCTTCAAGGCTGGAACTACACATCGAACAATCCTGCCGGCCCGCCCTGGCGGAAGTTGGTCGACTCCGGCATCCGACTGGGCGGCGGAACCGACGCGACCAACGTGGGCGCGCTGAACCCGTGGTTGATGATCTACTACATGACCACTATGAGGAACAACGCCGGCACGCGCAGCGACTCCTGACGGCCAGCAGATCAGTCGCCTGGAAGCGCTGCGCATGTACACAATTGGCAGCGCCTGGCTTTCCTTCGATGACGACAGGCTTGGCTCAATCGAGCCGGGAAAGCTCGCCGATCTCGTGGTGCTGAGCGACGACCCTCTGAAAGTGTCCGACGATAAGCTGCGCAAACTCAGGTCGGTGCTGACCTTGCAGGCGGGCAAGATAGTCCACGGCGCAGTTAGATTTGGCGACCGCCATTAAGTGGAATTGAGAGGCCGAAAGCGGCTCGGCTATTAGACCTTGGTCACCGTAAACTTCGAAAGAGTTTCGCTGTCCCACAAGGTCATCGCCCTCGCGCTATTAGTCTGAACACTTATTGAGAAAACGGTCACCTACCTAACGGGCGAATCTCAACGGATTACCCACAGTGCCCCACGAATGAACGAGGTCAAGCCGGCATAATGTTGCGTGCGGAAATCGGCGCCATTCTTAAAGAGGCGATACGGCTCCACGAGACTGGCGCAGTGACGCGGGCGGAGCAAATCTACCGCGAAGTGCTCGCTGCTGACTCGGGTGCGGCGGATGCGTGGAACATGCTCGCGGTTGCTCTGTGTCAGCAGAATCGGCTCGATCCGGCTGCGGAGGCGGCAGACCGAGCGACCGCGCTGCGGCCCAAGATCGCGCCCTATTGGCTCACTCGCGGCAATATCGCGGCAGCGCGCCGGCTTGAACGCGAGGCACAGGCGAGCTTCCGCCGGGCGGTCGAGATCAACCCCGGTTTCACTGAAGCGCATTACTGGCTTGGTCGCAGCTACCAGCGCGAGGGCAAACTAACGGATGCCATTGCCGCCTATCGCGCGGCGCTGCGCAGCGCCCCGGAGGTCGCGGAGATTCATTATCACCTCGCCCGTGCCCTGTTATGGGCGGAGCGCTGGCATGAAGCCCTGCGAAGCATATCAGCAGGCATTCACACGCGACCCGGAAGGCTCGCTCGATCGCCGGGAGTGTCTCGATCGCTTCAGATTCCTAGAGTTCGATTCGCTGCCCGAATTTTGGCACGCCGAGGTCACCCGTTTCTTCAGACGACAGGACGTCGATAAGTCGCGCTACGCCATGGCCGGCCTGCGCGTGCTGATGGCGAAGCAGGCTTTTCGCGCCGTGCGGGCTGCTGCTGAGGGCCCAGGGACCCTTCGAGCCGGACTCAGCGGCACTGGACGAAGTCATCGCGGGACGAGTTGTTTGGGCTATTGCTGCGCGACGCGCTGATCGCGCAACCTGAGTTCGAGGTTCTTCTCACCCGACTGCGCGCCGCCTTGTTGCTCGATGGCGAACTGCGCGCGCGAGCGCCTTTGGATTTCTTGTGCGACCTCGCCTTACAGTGCTTCAACAATGAGTTTGTGTTCGCCGAGGCCCAGACCGAAAGCGCACAGGTAACCAAGCTGCAGTGCGAGATCGAAGCCAACTTGCGCGACCCCGGCATCGCGGCGGAGCCGTTGATGCGCGCGGTGGCGACGCTGGCGATGTATCGGCCGTTGCATGCCATGAGTGGCGTCGATACGCTGCTGGCGAGCGAACCTATGAGCGCTGGAATCGAGCGGCTAATACACCGGTCGGTGCGTAATGTCCTCGAGGAGCGCAGGCTGCGGTCCGGCATCCGCGCGGTTGGTGGGATTACCGAGGCCGTGTCGCAGGCCGTGCGGGCACAGTACGAAGAAAACCCCTATCCGCGCTGGCTTTCCTTTGACCGCATGCCGCCTGTTGCCGCCAGTCAGTGGCTCGAAGTGGAGGTGCCCGGTTTACAAACGCCCAATGAATTTCCACTCCCCCTGCGCCTCCTCGTCGCCGGTTGCGGCACTGGAGTCGAAACGCTCGGGCTCGCCACTCAGATCGTAGGCGTCCGAGTGACGGCGGTCGATCTCAGCCTGTCAAGCCTCGCTTATGCCCAGCGCATGGCAAACGAACTGGGTATCACCAACGTCGAGTTTCGCCAAGCCGACATCCTCGAGCTGGCCGAATGGCCGGAGCCTTTCGACATAGTCTATTGCGTGGGTGTCTTGATGGCGATGCGGGATCCGCAGGCTGGGCTGCGCGCCCTGGTGCGCTCTGGTGCGTCCGGGTGGATTATTGAAGCTGGGTCTTTACAGCAAGCGGGCGCGCGCCGGAGTGAATGTCGCCCGCGAAATCATCCGCCAGCAGCAACTGCCCGCAACCGCGAGTGCGATTCGCGAGTTTCGACAGTATGTCTATACGGCGGAGCGAGATTCGCCTCTGAAGAGTTTGATCCGCTGGCGCGATTTCTATTCGATGAGCGACTGCCGCGATTTCCTGTTCCACGTACAGGAACATCAGTTTGATTTGCCGCAAATCTCGGCCATGCTCCGTGATCATGGGCTGACGGTGCTCGGTATGTCGAAGCAGTTGCCGCGCCATGCGGTCGCCGCCTACCGCCAGACGTTTCCACACGACGAGACGATGGCTGATTTGCAAAAATGGGACGCGGTGGAAGCACGTTATCCTGAAACGTTCCTCGGCATGTATCAAATCTGGTGCCGCAAGCAGGCTAACAGCGCGGCAAGCTGACAACGGCCATCGTCAGCGCGTCGTATGAGAGACACGCTCGTTTAATCGCTGTTTTTGCGACTGAGTGCCGGCTGCAGCACATCGAGGTATTTGAGGCCCGTGGCTGTGTTGAAGATCACGACCTCATCGCTCGACTTGATCCACCCGCGCTGCGTCAATTGACGCAACGCGGCGACACAAGCTGCCCCTCGGGGCAGAAAAAATGCCTTCGGCCCGGCCAACGCGCGGAATCTCCGCAAGCATTTCATCGTCAGAAACGCTTAACGCCGTACCTTTGCTTTCTCGAATCGTCTGTAACATCAAGAAATCGGCCACCGCCTGGGGAACGCGCAAGCCGGACGCTATGGTCTTCGCGTTTTGCCACGGCTCTGCTGTATCTTTGCCGTCGTCAAAGGCCCTCACAATGGGAGCGCAACCGCTGGCCTGCACGGAAACCATGCGCGGTCGATCTTTGCCAAGCCAGCCCATCTCTTCCATCTCGGCAAACGCCTTCCACATGCCGATGAGGCCGGTGCCGCCGCCGGTGGGATAAATGATCACGTCCGGCAGCTTCCAGCTGAGCTGCTCGGCGATCTCATACCCCATCGTCTTCTTACCTTCCACGCGGTAGGGCTCCTTCAAGGTCGAAACATCAAACCAACCTTCGGCCGCTTTTCTTTCCGCGATGATCCTGCCGCAATCGTTGATCAAGCCGTCCACCAGAGTGAGCCTAGCTCCGTATTGCCGCGCTTCTATCTGGTTAGCGAGCGGCGTGTCCTTGGGCATAAAGACATAGGCTTCGATGCCGGCGCGCGCCGCGTAGGCGGCAAGCGAACCGCCTGCGTTTCCTGCTGAAGGAATCGCAACTTTTTTACTCCCAATTCTTTGGCGCGCGAAACCGCGACCGAAAGCCCGCGATCTTTAAATGATCCAGTCGGATTCTGCGCTTCGTCTTTGATCCAAACTTGCTGCACGCCACACTCCCGGGCTAGGGTCTTCGCCTCGAGAAGCGGAGTGAAGCCTTCCCTAACGAGACCAGATTTGCATCATCCTCCAGCGGTAAGAGTTCGCGATAGCGCCAAAGCGTCGGAGCTCGATCTCGCAGAGAGGATTTGGCGAGTCCAGCCGAAGCTGTTTTTAGATCGTAGCGCACCAGCAGCGGTGAGCCGCAAGGGCAAAGGTTGAGTAATTGATTTAGAGCGAAACGGCGAGCGCAGCGGGGACAAGCGATCTCTTTTGCAAAGGTCATGGGCGGCTCATTCCGAGCGTGGTTGGTGGATTGTGTCAGGCCGGTCGAAGTTAGGTTCTCAACGACGATTTGTCAACAGCGCTGCTTGACAAGAACAGCATGGCGGATGATAGATGGCAAAAGATTTTTCTAAGGAGATCGTGATGGTGAACAGTAAACAATATTATAGGGATTTTCGCGAGCATCTAAAGGCACTGGAGGAGCGCGGAAAGCTAATCAGAATCAAGCGAGAGATCGACAAAGACACGGAACTGATGCCGCTGGTCCGTTGGCAGTTTCGCGGGCTGGAGGAGGCGGAGCGCAAAGCATTCCTGTTTGAGAACGTTGTTGATGCAAAGTCAAAGAAATATACGATGCCGGTGACGGTCGGCACCTTGGCGGCAACCACCGAGATCTACGCGATCGGGATGATGTGCGAACCCGATGAGATCCACGAGCGCTGGACGCAAGCGCAATTGCATCCTATAGATCCGGTGGTAGTTGAATCGGGTCCGGCTCAGGAAGTCGTATGGCAGGGCAAAGATTTACTCAACGGTCACGGCCTCGATATGATTCCAGTTCCGATCTCGACTCCGGGTTTCGATAACGCACCGTATCTCACCTCGGCCAACTGGATCACTAAAGATCCGGAAACCGGCGCTTACAATATCGGCAACTATCGCAGCCAGATAAAGGCGCCGGACCGCGCTGGTGGATTTTTTACTTCTCAACACATGGGGTTGCATTGGCGCAAATGCAAAGCCAGAGGCGTGCCGCTGCAGGCAGTTATTGCCATCGGCGTCACTCCGAACATCGCATACTCAGCTACCGCAAAGATACCGTACGATTTCGACGAATACCGACTCGCTGGGGGACTAGCGGAGAGCCCGTGCCAGTGGTGCCTTGCAAGACCCTCGACCTGCTTGTTCCGGCGACAGCGGAAATAATCATAGAAGGAATCATTCCTACGGATTCCATTGAGCCCGAAGGGCCATTCGGCGAATATCCAGGATACATGGGCCACCGGACCATGTCTCCGTATCTGCAAGTGACTTGCATTACGCACCGCAAAGACGCTATTTACACGGCCCTCATGAGCCAGTTTCCACCCAGTGAAAGCAGTAAGATCAAACATACTGGGACAGAGAAGATCATCTATAAATTCTTGCGCCACGATAGCGGCAACGCGGCGGTCTTGGACGTTGCTTTGCACGATGAGGTCAGTGGCAGCGGTCAGGCGTACTGCGTCATCAAGATGCGCAATGCCGACGAAGGCCGACGCGTGGCGGGCACTGAATGCGTCGGCGGGCTTCACGGGAGCTTACGCGAAGGTCTGTATTGCCGTGGACGAGGACATCGACATCCATGATCCCGCGATGGTTAACTGGGCGATCTGTTTCAATGTGAGACCGGAGGAAGATGTGTTGGTCGTCAAGGGCAAGGCACCCGGCTTAGACCCTTCGGCGCATCCGCCCGGTATGGAGAGTCTTGATATTCGCATGGCATCTATCGGAGCTCTATTGATCAACGCCGTGCGCCCGTGGCCTTACATGCCGGTCTCCCTGCCGCGAATGGAGTTCATGGAGAGATCCAAAGCGATCTGGGAGGAATTGGGACTCCCGGAACTCAAACCGAGGATGCCCTGGTACGGCTACAGTCTCGGCGCCTGGACAAAAGAAGATGAAGAAGAGGCGGAGCTTGCCGTTAGAGGCGACTATTTTGTGACGGGCAAGAAGCAGACGGGGCAGCGAAAGAAGCCCTAGCAGGCCTCAGTTTCGAGTTTCGGGTTACGAGTTGCGCGTTAATTCAAGACCCAAAGCTTCAAAGTCGCACCTGGACCGTTAGAATAGCCCGGGTATCCAACGCTTCACGGCGTTCGCATAGTCGACGTAGGGCTTTCCGAGTCTGGCCGCTAACTTTTCTCGTCTCCTAGAATTCGCATGTGAAACCAGATCGCAACAGCAATCGCGATCAAAGCCGCCAACCAGGATTGGAATGTGAGCGTCAGACCGATGAGAAAATGATATGACCCAAGTACATCGGATTGCGCGTGTAAGCATAGGGGCCGGAGGAAACCAAACGTTCTGGAGGAGTCTCTAGACCCGGGCCACCGCCACCATGCTTTATGCGATAGAGACCGCACAACCGGTACTGTAGATAACCCCAAAGCAGCAAAGGGAGAAACAGCGGATGGAAGTGCAAATTGCCGCGGTTGATTAGGTATTCCCAAACAAGTGTAACAATGGGATAGAGTATGAAAGTTCTTACGGGTGTGCGACTAACAAACCTCATGCAATCTTTCTTTCCAACAATCTTCAAACCATCAATCATCTACCATAGATTGGACTTTCCTTCTCTGGTACCGCAGCTATCCCATAAAAATCACCTGGCTAGAAAAATGCCTTTCGATCTTACATACGTTCTTGTCGGTGTCGTGCTACTATTGGCCGGCTTTATCAAAGGCGCTTCGGGAATGGGCTTCCCATTGATCGCGACGCCAACCGTGGCTCTACTGTTAGATATCCGCATCGCCATCACGATTCTCATCATCCCCAACATCGTCATGGATATTACTCAGGTCTTTCGCGGCGGATTTCCGCTTGACGTACTTCGGCGGTTTGGGTGGTTCTCGCTTGCCACCCTGATCGGTGTGTTTTTGGGAACCAAGGTTCTCGTTTCGCTGCCGCTCTGGCTGCTTAATCTCTCCCTGGGTGTGATGGTGCTCGTATTTGTGGTTTCGAATTGGCTTCGTTTCGAGTTTACGGTCTCGCCCGAACTGGAAAAAAGCTTTCTTCCGGCAGGGTTGATCAGCGGTTTTCTCAACGGCATGACAAACGCCGCCGGGCCCGCGTTGGCGATGTACCTCTATAGCCTGAGGCTGTCGAAAAAGGAATTTATCAAATCCATTGCGATGATTTTCATCATCACGAAGCTAAGCCAATTGCTTGCGGTCTCGACCTGGAATCTTTTAATTCGACGACCTTGTCTCTCTCCCTGGGAGTGACGTTGTTTGTTTTACTTGGATTTTACGGCGGACTAAAAATTCAGGACCGCATCAACCAACAAACCTTTAGCCGTGGCCTGCTGACCCTGTTGCTCGTGATTGGCCTCGCGCTCGTCTTGCGAGCACTCACGCAGCCAGCTTAGAGATTCTTTCAACCCCACACAGTTTCGGCGGTCCTAACTACAAGTTCCAATTTTCGTCGTTGATCTTCCGGAGAGATACGGTTGCCAATGATCGAAGAGCCAAAGCCGCACTGAGGACTGAGGCCAAGTCTCTCCAACGGAACGTACCGGCTCGCTTCCGTAATGCGCCGGCGCAGTGAATCAATAGATTCAAGCTGCGGCTGTTTTGTCGTGATCAATCCTAGAACGACAAACTTATCCTCGGGCACATCTCTGAGTGGATCAAAAGAACCTGAGCGAGCATCATCGTATTCCAACAATAGTCGTTGTGCCTTAAGGTTCCGAAACAGCTGCCGGCTGATCGCTTCATAACCTCCTTGGGACAGCCAACGGCTCCCTGGTTGCCGCGTCAGACATGGAAGCCAAAAGTCACATCGGAAAAACCATCCGTGATCGCGTTGTCCAGCTCGATCCCCTGACTCAGCCATTGATCGAGGCTCCAACCCCGCCCCTCATAAAGCCCCTCGTTTTGGGATCGAGCAAGAGTCCGTAATGAGGCGCGTCGATTTGAATGTAGATCGCTCCAAGGCGGACGAGCTCAGCGACTTCCTCGCGCAGAATGTTAACGATGTCAGCCAGAAAAGCATCGAGCGTTGGATAGGCCTCTCTTGAATATTTCGGCGACCAAAAGTTAGCCCATAGGCTGGGGCTCGGAAGTGTTATCTTAGGAATCCGTTTTGTTTTGCTCTTAAGGTAAGAAAACTCGTCGACTGAGAGATAACGAACTCGCTTCAGCTTGCCGACCGCCCCGAGCCGGCGAGGCCGACGTTTTCTCTGCAGACCCTGCTCGTCGTACCACTCGCCCCAAAGAAAGGCATCGAGATTGTGTTCGCCAAAGCCCGCTGACCGCCGCCGTCATCTGGCTTTGGAAGGACTGACGCCGCATCTCCCCATCGGTCACGATTTCCAGCCGACGCCTTCCTGCAGCGCGATGGCGTCATCGACGGCACGATCTTCGATCAATTTGAATTCAGCAGCGGTGATGGTTCCAGCGACGAGTTGCTTCTGAGCCGCCAGCAAATCTGGCGGCCGCAGCAGGCTGCCGACGATGTCAGCATGAGCGCTAATCATAATCTCCTATGCAGTGACCATAACCTCCCATTGATGCTCGATCGCAGAAGGTCAACTCAAGTTAGGCCAGTCCCACACCGAACTCAAGTTTTTTCGCCCGGCTGTTTCGTACTTTTGATCGCCCTTTCCCCTGCCGTTCGTCCCGCCGTTTGCATAAAATCGCTGGAACGCATGAGCTTTCTCCGTTTCCCTTATTTGAGTTATGAAAACGCTTGGCGGCAAGACTTCCGATAATATCTTCGCACCCAACTACGCCGTGGATGGCATCGGCGAACTTCTCGAAGCTGCCCAACCGCTCCTCGGCCTGCATCGGTCAACGCGCGGATGACGGCGCGTATTGGCAGATCGGTCGGCGTATCGTCGAGTTTGAACAAAGAGGGGCAAAAACGGGCAGGAATACGACCAGGGTTATTGGGGAGAAATGGGGATGAACCCTATTAAGATCGCAACGATGTCGCGCGTGAGGAAAACAAAGCGCGCGAGCGCCGGATTAAATTGCAAGCTACATCGTTGATGCGTACAACGAGAGCGAGCGGGCGATGGGTTGGTATTACTACCTTGAAGAGAGCTGAAGTTCCCTTCAAAGCGCGATGCAAATCCAAGCGTGCGGTTTCGCCGTTGCGCATCGGTGAGGAGGTGAATGTCTTAGCCATGGCTCCCGAAGACGAGTGTGAATCGGAGATGTTGGTTCGAGTGCGTTGGCATGGCCGTAGCGTCGCCGTCCCGCTCTCCCAGTTGAAACCGTTGGGGGCGGATCAGATGACCAGTCAAGCCGTTGGTGATTGGCACTACTGGTTGGCGCGGGGCTATCAATTCTGACTCTCTCATCAGCTAGGACATGACACCTTCCTCGGGCCGCTCTCCAACGGGACGAGGACACCATCGTGAAGAATGCATTACGAGTATTTAATGAACCACGAGGAGACATCTTGTCTAAGCTCAAGGGCTCTGTCGTCAAGGAAGTAACGGGAGCATCGAAAGCCGGTCAACGAGCGAGTTAGGCTCGGGGCGGTGAGCCCAAGCGTCTGATCGGGAATCTAATGATCATTGACCCGCCGTCCGCATCGAAGTTCATTGCGGTTTACAAAGAGCTCTTGCTGGAAATCGATCGCACCGCACACGACGAGCGAAAGTCTGATCTCATTAAACGGCTTGCGGCAGCGCGCTCAAGACTTTCAAGCGATCCTTCTTTGATCGAACAGGCTTTGGCCGCGCTGAAGTCCAAGTCGCTGGCCGTCGATCCTGAAGTGGTTGCATCCCTGAGGAGTCGGGAAGTGGAGAACTGGGTTTTCCTGCGTGATACCAAACTCCACTCGTTATTCGTTCACCCGTCGGAGCATCGGGCATACGGTGTCTTGGGGCTCAACGATCAAATCCGGGATATCGTCGGGGCGTCGGTGTGGTCATGGAAACTGGCTTGGTTCAATACGCTGGCCGGTTCGTTTGCGATGTGGCTCGTAGCGCGTATTATTTGGCTTGGAAAAACTATCGAAACAGCTTCAATCGCGCGTATCAAGCGATCAGGTCGGAGGCCGGTTCTATTCGAGATATGGATAGTAAATAAGTTCGAGGAATTTCCCGGAGACAGTTTTTTCCCTTCGGCTAAGGTTTCGCTGTTGGCACCTTGCTTCGCTACAAGCGCGGTGCAACTCCGTTACCCACCGTCAAACTCAACTTCCTCTTCTTCCCAAGGCATCGCGGGAAGCTTGTTGAGACCTTTTACAAACCGGTCAAGATTGAAGGGTTCATTCTTTCTTAGCACGTCAAAAATCTCCGCTGAGACGACATACAGGCGATCAGTCGCTTTGCTTCTTTCTCAGAATGACCGGCTGCAATGAGACGTTTGAAAGTTTGCCCCGTTTGAGGAGGATCATTATTGCGGAGCTGGTTTTCTACCACTTCTATGATCGCCGCTTGCAACTGCGGATTGCTTTCTGATTTCTCCATCCTGATACCCTCAGTTTACGCATTTTTAACCCGTAACCTGAAACCTTCAATTACAACGCCGGTGCGAACAGGTTGTCGGGCAGGCCACGGATGTAGTCGGTCGCTTCTTTGAGCGAGATCACATCCGCGTACTTCATGGCCATGTCGAAGAGATTGATCTTGTGCGATGCCTGGCCGCGGTCGAAGACGCACTCCTCAACCACCGAAACCTTGAGGTTATAAGAGAACGCGTCGATGACGCTGGCGCGCACGCAGCCGCTGGTCGTGGTGCCCGTCACCAATACGCTGTCGGCGTGGACTTCGTTGAGCATGCTGATCAGGGGTGCCGAAGAAGGCGCTGGGTTTTTGCTTGCGAACGACGATGTCACCCTGCTGGGGAGTAATTTCTCCACAATATTGTTACCCTTGTCCCACTCCTCGGTCATGTCTTCAGTCGAGCGGCTGTTTTTGCTCTGCCAGCGGCCAGAAGCGCGACCGTGTTTGTTCGATCGTCATGGCCGGTGGTGTAGAATGTCGGTAAATGTTTCTTTCTCGCTTCACCGAGAAGCTCACGGATCCGATGAACGCCCTCCCACCCTCTTCGCCGCAGCTATTGCGAAACCGCTTTACGGACTCGAGAATCGGTTCCGGTTTATCGCCGACGAAGTTGTAATTTTACGTCGATGACTAGCACTGCTGGCCTCTGTCCGGAAACCGGCGCGCTTCCCGTAGCCGGAAAGGGCGAAAACCTCTTTATCCCGTTGGGTCAGAATATTATCCCAGGTCGCCATTTTCTTAGCTCCTTTGTGTTATTGGTTCTTGAGTCGAAGAACATAGCAGAAATAACTTATTGTGAATGTTCCCAAACCGGTGATGAAGATTGACGCGGCACTAATGAATAACCTATAACCAACACGTTTGCGATTTCAATGGCGGGAGTGAAAAGTAATCAATGCGACAAACTGCAGGTTGGCTTGCACTCAATTTGGTTCTTCTGATCGGAAATGGTTGCTCTCCCGTGGCCGTTTGGACCGATGGCGAAGTGCCGTTTGTCCCAACGCTTCCCGAAGTCGTCGACCGCATGCTCGAGATGGCTCAGGTGAAAAGCGGCGACGTGATCTACGATTTGGGGAGCGGCGATGGCCGCATCATCATTCGGGCGGCTAAGCGCTATGGTGTAAAAGGGGCTGGAATCGAAATCGATGCCGACCTAGTGCAAAAAGCTAATGACAACGCTTTCAAGGAAAAGGTAGACCATTTGGTCGAATTTCGTATGCAAGACGCGCTCACCGTCGACGTTTCACCGGCGACAGTTGTAACGCTCTACATGCTGCCGGAGTTCAACGCCAAATTAAGGCCCATTTTCGACAAGCAGTTAAAGCCCGGTGCCAGAGTAGTTTCACATGATTTCGAAATTCAGGGATGGGTACCGGATAAGGTTGAACGAATAAAGGGCGATTTTCTCCATGCTCATACAATACTGTTGTTTGAAATTCGTTGATCGCGTCCTAGATCCGGCGGCGTCCACCCAAACAAAATGCTAGCCTAGGCCGTATAAACGCGCCGGATTCGCCTCCAACATCGCCGCTTTGGCTGAGTCGCTGATATCCTTCCGCTTAGCCAATTCGCGTCCGGCAAAGCGTTCCGCGATCGCCGTAGAGGCATGTCTGTGCCGAAGACCATCTGTTTCTCGCCCACCAATTCGATAACTTGTGGCAACAACACGTCCTCCACTTCAGTGCTGAAGTAAAGATTCCCCTGCTTTAGATACTCTGTTGGTGAGAGTTTCGCCTTTGGAATGGTTTCGGTGAGAATCGTTGAAAGATACCCTTTCGAGTGTTTGAAGCGATGTTCCAGGCGTTCCGTCATGAAGTGGACCCACTGGCAACCCGCTTCCAGAAAGGCCACCCGCATCTTTGGAAACTGATCCAGTATTCCGCCGCTCATCACGGCCGAATATCCCATCAATACCGGTAGCAGGAAGGCGTTTACCGACGAGGGATAAATGTGGGTGAACATATTGCTCAACGACGGGCAGGCCCAGCCGACATGAACCGCCAAAGCGATATCTTCCTCCAGCCACGGCCTCGTAAAAGGGCAGCAGCCGCGGATGATCGAGCATTTGATCGCCGGCCGTGCCGAGAACCATCATCGCGCAAGCGCCGAGCTTCTTGGCTTGGTGGACTTCTTTAGCCGCGGCTGGTACGTCGTCCAAATTTGCAACTGCGGCCCACTTGATACGCTGATGTTTGCCGAGGCGGTCTCCCAGGAATCGGTTGTAAGACGAGCAAAGGGCATTCATTAATCCGACATTCGCGGTTAACGGATAAGCAAGGAAAAGCGTCGGGTACACCACCTGAACAGCGATCTCTTCTTCGTCCATTAGGCGGAGACGCTCCTTGATATCACTCAACTCCATGCTGGGGATGGTATCGATTTTTTCTTAGCGTGAGGCGACGGCTGGCCATTGAAGCTCGCGGGGGTTCCCAAGTTGTGGCAGCCCTTTCCCAGCCGCCGCGGAAAGAGTTGCTCTTCGAGTCATCCAGTAAATCATCCCATCCACGTTGATGACCTTCGGTCGCTGGAAGCGATAGTTGGGATCAAAGATATTCGTCAGCAAAGTCGCTGGACTCTCCTCGAGATGGCCATCGGCATCGATTAACGCGCATGTAGAGGACCTCCGGTCTAGTTTCGCTAAAACTTATAACAACGGCTTTTGCAGCAGGTCAAACCGATGAAGGTCTTTCCCGGCGGATTCAGGCAGACTGCAATCATTGCAGCTGAAGCGGTAAGAACGCTAACTTTGAGGGATGTCCAGAGGTTGGGTTGAGCGCTCGCGCGATCTGAGACTTTCCGTTTTACTGCTATCTTGGCCAATCGCCAGTTCCGCTAAGATTTGTAATACCTCCGCAGGAGCTAGGCAGACGAAATCGAGCGTGCGTCCGATGAGCTCCGACACGGAACGAATAAGCCCACGGCGGCACTACCGCAAACATATCCTCGTCGGTCAAATCATCACCGATGGCCAAGATAAAATCGAATTCGCTCTTAGCCAGCCATTGTTGCACGGCCGATCCCTTGTTGACACCGGCTTTCCTGATCTCAATCGCTTTGTTTCCTCGCAACACTTGGAGATCGATACTGGCGGTAAATACCAGCAAGTGATCGGTTAATTCTCGTGCCACTGCGCTACCCTCGCTCTGGATTGGCGTTGCGATAGTGCCATACGAGAGAAAACTCCTTCTCCTCGACGAACGCGCCAGGAACCTGATCGGCGTGCATCTCAAGGATCGGAAGCAGTCTTGGCTTTCCAACCCAGCGGCAAAGATTGCTGCATTTTCCAATCACCGTTCCGCTCCTGATCCAGGCTCCGTGTTCCGCTGCGAGCCCGGTCGGAACCCCTTTGAACCATTGGTCGAGAGTGGCGCGATCCCGCCCGGTGGCAAGAAGCAACTCATTGCGTGAATCAGCCGCTAGAGAATTGAAGGATTTTGAGCACTCTTGCGTCGGTTTGGCAACCTCGGGATAGGCCGCGAACGGAACCAAGGTGCCGTCATAGTCGAGGATCAGAAGACGGTGCGCGCTGCGATGGTATTGCTCGATAAGTTTAGTGCGTACCGCCGCGTCGAGCCATGCCACATGAGATTCTTCGTCGACGGGATTCGTGGAAAGCAACTCAGCCAAAAAATCCATGGCCCAGCGGGTGACATCGTAGCGGCGCAACCGGTTTTGCATGATAACGTTTCGCCGCATCTGTTCTTCGCAGGGCATCTCCAATGCGGTTTTCAAGGCACTCAGCAATCTCTTCCCGGTTATTGGGATTGATGATTATCGCTTCTGGTAACTCTTTCGAGGCTCCCGCCATTTCGCTCAGAACCAGGACACCCAGTCTTATCGTGACGAGTTGCGACATATTCCTTGGCCACCAAATTCATTCCCATCCCGCAGAGGGGTGACCAACGCCACGTGGCTCATGGCGTACACATCGCGGCCAACGACTGAAAAGGCAACGAGTCGGTATTGATATATTATGGGTGTCCAGCTGGATAGTGCCGGAATCGACCGTTAATCTTGCCGACGAGCTCTTCGATCTGCTTTTTCATCCCTTCATAGTCTGCGATGCCGATTCGGGAAGGGACAACCAGCATGATCAAGGTTACCTTGCCGCGCCATTCCGGGTTCGTCTCCAGCATGGCTTCAAAGCCCTGCAAACGGTGGAGGATGCCCTTAGAGTAATCTTGTCGGTCGACCGAAAGGACAATTTTGGAATCTCCCAGACCTCTTTCCAGCTCTTCTCTTTCTTTTTGAACTTCCGTCAAGGTTCGCGGCGTCGTAGAATTTTTTGAAATCAATGCCCATGGGAAAGGCCCCAACTTTACGCGGCGACCGCCTACGGTGCAGTTGCCCCATCTGGTGTCCGTAGCCGAGTATGCGCTGAACGGATCTGAGAGAATACTCCCCGTAATCGTGAGTGTGGAACCCGATAGAGATCCGCGCCAAGCAATCCTTCCAGAATTCCCGGCGCCATTTTCCTGGAATCAATCGAAAGATCTCAAACCTGAGGGAAAGGAATATGTAAGAAAAGCCGATCCGAAGCTTGGGCAAGGCTTTTCTGCAGAAGATGCGGCAGCAGCATCAAATGATAATCGTGAATCCATACGGTATCGTCTGGGCGGATCGCATCCAGAAGGGTTAGACTAAATGATTCGTTAACCTTTCGGTATTGCTCCCAGTAGGCTTCGTCGTATCGGGCATAGGTGGGAAAGTAATGGAAACAGTGGCCAAATCGTTTCATTGCAGAAACCTTGATAGAAATTTTCCAGATCTTGCTCAGAAAGAAAAACCGGGCAGCAGCTAAACTCAGACAACGCTTTGGATCTGACTTCATCCCGAATTTCATCCCTGATCGTGCTTCCCGGCCAGCCGACCCATAACAATTCGGATTCACGGGATAGGGAACTTTGCGCAGAGGTCAGCAACGTTCTCAACCCCTGTGGCCAGACCGCCCACGCTTTCAATGAATTGAATCCCCTCACCGTCTTGCACGACCGTGAAAGGGGAGACGATTGGAAACTATTACCAATTCTTTGTGACTCGGTGTTTCGACCTGGCATTGTCGTATCCGATAGGCCGGACTGGACAAACTGAACTACGGAATGTGGCTAGGTTTGCATCTTTTCACCTCTGGAAGGTCCATTTTACAAGTGGTTTTGGTTTTTGTTGTCGCAATCTGCCAAATCTCACACTCTTCGCCTACAAGACGGTTCACGGTATCTTTGACATGATCCAGTGAAACTTTCGCGGCTGGGATGCCTTTAAGGTAAGGCGGTGGCTCCTTAGCTGCTCTTCTGAAATCGTTTGTCTTTTATCCTTTGATCAATTCATCCAGAGAGGCGTTGCTCAGAACGCGATTGAATTGGGAACGATAGTTGTTCACGATGCTTATATTTTCAACCACGATGTCGAAGACCTTCCAATCGGAATCCACTGGATGAAGTTTGTAAGTCATTAACGTTTCCTCACCTTTGGAAGAAATCACCTTGGTGTCCACCTCCGCATAGTCCTTTTCAGTGCGTTCGTTCAGGTACACAACCTTATCGCCGCTAGCCAATTCAATCTGATCTGCGTAGGTTTCTTCTGAGGAGTTGCTTAAACGCGGTGACAAATTCTTGTTGCTTATCCGGATAGCGGTTCCAGTTGTTTCCCAGCGCTCGCTTGGCCATCTCGGCGAAGTCGAACCTAGGTAAAACAATCTGCCGTAACTTCTCTCTCCGCTCGGCCTTTGCCGGTGCCCTGAGCTTGTGTCTCTAAGTACTTCCATCACTTGATCGATCGTTGCCTTCACCTGCTCGCCAGGCCAAGCCCAGAGCGGAGTTTCTGCCGTTCTAATTAGGATAGTTCGCGAGCCCAAGTATCAGTGTCCATTTGTACAAATTAGTCATGAAGAATTCCTTCTTCGCTCCACTCGATCTCAATTCAGAGAGGCCAGAATAGCTGAGGCCTGTGACGCGTGCTGGATCAGCACAACCAAGCCGCCAAGCGAGAGCAACGTCGCTATACCAAGTTGTAGAATCGACGTTCAAAGCTCGGTTAATTGCTAGTTGAAATTTTGAGACTTTCTGGGTAAAGGCAGGGTTTGCTTAAGAGTATGGTATTGAAGGAGTTCTCTACACGTTAGCGCCGGTATTCTGTATGTATCTTCCTTACAGACGTCTGGTAATCCACAAACTTTGATAGAGCTAGAGAGTAGGATCGGGTCGAGCTGTTAGCGAAACGCCTGGTCAGCGTTTCGGCGCTGTGCGCTTCTACCCACCTACGGCGTTTCGATCTCGAGATGCACCTGTATCTCGATATACTCTAGAGACTAGTATTCACTCTGTTGGCGCTTTAGCCGTTCGATCTCCTGGCGGCTGCGGTTGATCTCCGCTTGATTCCGGTTAATTTGCTGTTGTTGCTGGTAGTTCGTGTTCTCTGACCTTGCAGTTGGTCACCGATCAGAGCGCCGGCGCCGAGGCCAAGGCCGCCGCCGACGGCCGCGCCTACGCCGGGACGACCAACGGCTGAGCCGATCAGGCCACCCGCCGCCGCGCCACCGAGGGCGCCGATGCCGGCTCTTTTTCACGCGTGGTTAATGATCCGCCGGCGCAACCTGCTATCAGGATCGATGCCGCCAAAAAAGCACTGGAGCCTTACCGATGAGTTTTGTCTTCGTGTTCATTATCGTCTTCTCCTTTTTTTCTTGTCAATCCGATTTAGCCCGGAGTTCGCTTTTGCTTTGCTCTAGTTATTTGTCTTTTTCTTTTTGCCCCGTTGCCTTTTTGCTTGCCGCGATTTTGCTTGGATTTGCCGGTTGCTTGAGACTCATCACGCCTTTGCTGGCGTTCCTCCGCGCGAACCCAGCCTCGTTCGGGATCTGCTGACCACTGGGCATTTGAGTTGGTGGATCCTTTGCTGCTCATATGAGAACTTTGCTTGACCGCCGCGCTGCGAGCCTTTGTCGCCCGGTTCAGCATTTGCCGATGAATGCGTCGAGCAAAACGCCAACGCGTTTAGGAGTGAAAAGACAGCGATGTACTTATTCGGCTTCATAGAATCTCCGCTAGGTTAAGTTACGCGCAACTTCATTTGGCGGCGCGAGCCTTCGCGGGAATCTTACTGTTCCCCAACTCTCGTGTAGCTTGATCGATCACAGTCATTGACTCGGACACGCGATGTAATATCGCGTTGAGAATGGCCCAAGACGGCAACGTAGTTAGGTGATTTCATTTTTTCCTCCCCTTGGGCGTATCGCCCAGTTGGAAGGGAGTTTGAGCAACGCTTATGCCAGTGGAAAAGGCGTGTAAAATCAGTGCGTTATCTAAGACCAGCCGTAACCGGGGCAAGTAAAAAGTAGCGCTACAGGGAGAAATTACTCTTTGTTATAAAGGGACAATTTAGCGTTCAGGGTCTTGGGAGTGATGCCTAGAATTCGTGCGGCTTGAGTCTTGTTACCGCCACTGGCTGCCAGGGCCCGTTCAATGGCTTGCCGCTCGGCTTCGGCCAGTGAAAGCGCGTGCCGCGTCGGATGGATCTTCCACCACAGCAGCAAGACAAAATTGCTGCACATTGGCTGCGGTCAGGTTCGACCGGGCGCCAGCACTGCGAGTCGTTCCATGGCGTTGCGCAGCTCGCGGACATTGCCTGGCCACGGGTGGGATTGGAGAGCACCCGCGAAGTCAGTGGCCCATTGCAATATAGGGCGCTGGTATTTCTCGGCGAAGGATTCAAGGAAATAGCGTGCCAGCAGCGTTATGTTCGCCGCGTTCCCGCAAGGGCGGCAACTCCAAATTAAAAACGCTCAAGCGATAGAAAAAGATCCTGGCGCAACTTTCCTTCTTTGACCGCGGCAGCCGGCGAGCGGTTGGTAGCGGCGATGACTCGCACCGACACCGGTATGTTAGTATTCCCACCGATGCGGCGCACCTGCCCTTCCTCCAGAACGCGCAAAAACTTCGCCTGTACTTCTGCTGCCATCTCCGTGATCTCGTCGAGAAACAGCGTTCCGCCGTCAGTCTGCTCGAAGCAGCCCAAGTGGCGTTCGATGGCATTGGTGGAAAGCTCCTTTCTCGTGTCCGAAAAGCTCACTCTCCATAAGTGTCGGGGAGATCGCCGCGCAGTTCAGCGCGAGAAAATTTCCTCGCGCCGCGGTGACAGATCGTGGAGCGTGTGCGCGACCAATTCTTTGCCTGTGCCGCTTTCACCGTTGACCAACACGGTGGCATCTGTCGCCGCAATTTGACTCAACCGCTGGTAAAGCTCGCGCATCGGGGGCGATTTTCCGATCAATCCCCGTAGGAGCCCAGCGGCGACTCAGCTTTTGGCGCAAAGCACCGGCTTCGCGCGCCAGCGCGACTTGTTTGAGCCCTTCGAGAACCGCGCGCAACTTCTCCGGCTCGAGCGGCTTGGTGAGATAATCATAGGCACCGAGCTTGATGGCTTGAACCGCGGTTTCGATGGTCGCCTGGCCGGTCATCATGACGACGGCCACTTTGCTGCACCTTTTCGCATAGGCCTTCGATAAACTCGCTGATGCCGTTCATGCCCGGCATCATCAGGTCCGTCACAACGGCTTGGGAAGGTCCTTTTCGCAGAGCTGAAGAGCCGTTTTGCCATCCGCCGCCGAGCTGGCGCTATAGCCCCAGGTTTCCAATAGCGCGGTTAGCCCGTCACGGGTGGCGGGATCGTCGTCAACGACGAGAACCTTTGTACGGGGCGGGCCATGACTAATTTCCTCCAAGGATAGAGTCAGACGAAAGCTGGCTCCTTTACTCGCGCCGTTTTGATCTTCGTAAACCAAGGTGCCGCCGTGGGACTCGACGATCAGCTGGCTGAGCGGCAGTCCGATACCGCTACCGCCGATCTTTCGTCGTCTTGCCGAACTCAAACAGTTCCGCGCGGTGCTCCGGCGCTACGCCGGGACCGGTGTCCGCGAACCGCAGAACCAGTTCCTTGGTGGTCTTGCTCGCTGTAACGTGAATGCCGCCGCCATCCGGTTGCGCTTCCATGGCGTTGCGCGAAGAGGTTGTCGAAACATTGGCGCTAGACGCGTGCCGTCGCCTTGAATCGTCCACGGACCTGGGACCAGATCTTTTTAGAGAGATATTCTTCGTTGCGGCACTGTGTCGCCACCGCTTCGAGACGTTTGTTGCGAGCACCTCGGATACATCGGTTGCTTTCCTTTCCATGGTGACCGGCGCGGAATAGTCGCTAAACCCCGCACGAGGCGATCGACTTGCCGAACACTGGCGTCGAGCGCGCTGGATGGATTTTTGCTGCTGACCATCCGCCGTCGCCCGTCCGAGCAGAGTTGCGGAGAAGTTCGAGATGGATGACCAATGCATTCAACGGCGTGCGTACTTCGTGTGCCAAGGTCCGGGCGGCGTAGGCTAGACGCTGCGCTGGAGCGGGCGCGCCGACGGTCTTCCGCTGCTTCATCGACCAGACGGTCAATCAAATCCAAACTCGTTCCCACTTCGTCGTGACTGCGATACCGGGGGCGGGTCTGATAGGTGCCGGCTTCAGCTTGGCGCAAGGTTTCGCTAATCAAACGAAAACGGCGCGTGTAGAGAGCCGTGGTCAGGAACGCACTCAGCAAAGCCACGCCGCCACCGAGGGCGAATAACAACGTAAGTTGGCGCCATAGACCCGAGAGCATCTCCGTCCAGTCGGCCGGATTGATCCAAAGCCCGAGACCGCCCGGTCCCTCTACGCCGGCGGGCATTTGCAGTGGCACCAGGACGTCGTAGTAGGTCGATTTTCCCTGGTGTTGGGCATTGATGGTGGAAACACCACGGCGGAGACTGCTTCTAAGATTTGTGTCGGTGAGGGCTTCGCCCTTTTCGTGGCCCATTGAACTGTAGAGAATCTTACCGTCGGCATTGAGTACCCACATCGCTTCGATACTGCCGCTACGGTTAACGAATGCCTCCATCAATCCTTTGACTTCAGCTTGCCGCGAGGCCGGGCGTCCAGGAATATATTGGGTTTTAGGTTTCGAGCCGACGCCGGGAAAAATGTTACCCAAGAAGCTCCAAAAGGAGGAAGAGGGCTGTGACTGGACAATACGCCCTTGGGGTGCGGGACGCTGGCGCAGGCTGTCGGCCAAGGCGATCTCGACCTGACGCGCCATTAAGACGGCTGTTTGGAGAGTTGCCTCTGTAGTCAAGCGCTGGGCGATGAGCCAAACGCCCCCGGCAAAAATACTGAAAATCACCACTACCGTGCCGAAAAAGACTGCGATCTGCGCTGCTGGCGCAGGCTCATTGCCGCGATAGGATAACAGATCCCCTGACCCCGCAAAGTTGAAAGACATATTGCGGGCCCCTGCGTCTTGCGCCTCAGACCCTGGTATTGCATAGTAAAACTGATGATACTGGATGCCTACAAACGACCGGTTCGGGACCTGAGAATTTCCGTAACCGACAGGTGTAACTTCCGCTGCACCTACTGCATGCCGCTGGATGAGTACGAGTGGATCAATAAGAAAGAGATCCTTACTTTGAGGAAATTACCCGACTGGCAACTTTGTCCGTTCGACTCGGCGTCGAGAAAATCCGTCTAACCGGCGGCGAGCCGCTGGTAAGACAGAGTCTCGATCGTCTGGTTGGCAAACTGTCCGCCATCGAAGGGCTCAAAGATCTCTGCCTGACGACGAACGGAGCGCTGTTGGCCGAGAAGGTTGAAGCCCTCAAACAAGCCGGTTTGCGACGGATCAACGTGAGTTTGGATTCTTTGGATCGTGAGAAGTTCAGGCGAATGACCAAGCGGGGCGACTTGGACAAGGTGCTCTGAAGGCATCTTTGCCGCTAAGAGCCATGGCCTTCATCCAATTAAGCTAAATGCGGTGATCGAACGGGGTGTGAATGACGACGATATCCTCCCCTGGTGGAGTTTTCCCGGGAGCACGGCTTTGCCATGCGCTTTATCGAATACATGGATGTGGGCAACGCCAATAACTGGACATCCGAAAAATTAGTTCCCAAGAAAGAAATAATCGCAAAGATCGACTCCCGTTATCCACTGAAAGAAATCGGTCGGGCTCAGGGAAGCGCGCCATCGGTGGATTACGAGTTTGTCGACGGACGCGGCGATATCGGAGTTATTGCTTCGGTGACGGAACCGTTTTGTTCGAGTTGCACGCGCGCGCGAATCACCGCCGACGGGAAAATCGTAACGTGCCTCTTTTCAGAGGTGGGTCACGACGTTAAGGCCATGCCCGAAGCGGCGCTTCGGACGAGGAGATTTTAGAATTGCTCAGCTCGATATGGATGAAGCGGGCCGATCGCTATTCCCAGGAGCGCCTGGAAGCCTTGCGCGACTCCAGCTACGATCCCAAGAGCCACAAGAAAATCGAAATGATCTCTCTCGGCGGATAGCCAGATCTTTGCGGAAGCTAGAGCCGTCTTAGAGCACGAATGCGCTCGTCGGTTGCCGGGTGGGTCGATAGGAAACCGCCGCCGTTGTTGTCCTTGCAGCTGCATGATCCAGGTGAGCGCGCGGACCATCACCTCTTTCGAATATCCGGCGCGTCGCAAAATCGTCACCCCATGCCGGTCCGCTTCGAACTCCTGCGGACGGCTGTAGCTCGACTCGATCAGGGTCCCTGCGATCGGTGCCACCGCCCCACTTCCCGGAAACACTTTCTCCAACAGCGCTGCTCCGATACTTACACCGGTTCCCACGAGCTGCATCTTCACCGGATGTCCCAGATCGTCGTGGGCGATCTCGTGCGCCAGGATGCCGCGCAATTGCTCGTCGTTGGCTTTCTGTAAGAGCCCGGTTGTTATGACGAACTCTCCTCCCCCTGCGCTGCCGGCATTGATATTAGAGTCGGCGACTATCTTGATGCTGATTTCATTCAGACGCTCCGGGTGATTCGTGGCTCGAACCAGTGGCATCATGATCCTCCGAAGCCGTTCCATGTCACGCGTCGCCGCCTGCTTGCCCACCGTAGTCTCGATCTTTGCGAGCATGGGCCTGCTCAGCGGTCGCTTCAAATGCCGCACTAGCGCAAAGACTCAAAAACGAGGAAAGTAGTGCTACTACGGCTATTTTAAATTTTCGAACAGACATTTTTCTTCGACTTAACGCAAAGTGGGTGCCAGCCGAGATTGTGCTGAAAAAGGCCTGAATCGAAAAGAGAGAAAATAGAAAACATGGAAGAACTTGACCAGTAGGGGAAGAAATTACACGGCTCAGCTGCTCGCTTCGTCATGGCTAACTTTTGCTAAGGACATTTGTATTGGTTAAGCTAGTCAGCAAAACGTCGCGAGACTGTCCAGCGCACAAGATGAAAAAAGCAGAGTCATTCTACTTGTAGCCCTGCTAGTGGCAGTCGGAGTCGGATTTTTCTTTTTGCCGCTGCGGCAATGGTTCACGCAGCTTGAAAGCCACGTGCAATCGCTTGGAACCCTCGGTCCCGCGGCTGTGGTGCTGGCTTACGTTCTATGCACGGTGCTCTTGATACCGGCGAGCATTATCACGTTGGGGGCTGGGACTCTCTTCGGCTTAAAGACCGGGTTTATTGTGGTCGTCATTGGCGCCAATCTAGGCGCGTTTTGTTCTTTCTTGCTGGCGCGTACTTTTGCGCGAAAAGGTTGCTCACTGGGCGCAAGCGAATGCGAAGTTTCGTTTCCTCGACGAAGCCATCGGCCGTCAAGGTTTCAAGATGGTCCTCCTCACGCGGCTGAGTCCGATCTTCCCGTTCATCTTGCTGAATTATTTTTGGGGCTAACGGCAGTACGCACAGGTGCCTATGTTTTGGGAAATCTGTTCGGTATGCTGCCGGCCACTTTCCTTTTGTTTATATCGGTGCGGCGGCGCGGGACGCCATCGGCGGACCGACGGATACAGCCGCAGATTTTTACCAGCAAATCTTGAAGTATGTTGGTTTACTGGCGACCATCGGCGTGGTGACGTTGGTGACGCGCATGGCGCGCAGGGCATTGCGCGAAGCCGAGCAAAGTCAGGAAGGCAGCGCGGTCGCAGGAAAGCCGCGTTTCGATCCTAATTACAGGCCGGCGGCATTAGATGAAATGACGATCGCTGGTGACAGGTACGACCAGCAACTCATCGATAACTGCCACCCGCCAGGCTGGGTCAATCCCACGCCTGCGAGAAAGTACAATCTGGTTGTCATCGGCGCGGGAACGGCCGGCTTAGTGAGTGCGGCGGGCGCAGCGAAGCTCGGCGCCAAGGTGGCGTTGATCGAGCGCAATCTTATGGGCGGGGACTGCCTGAACGTCGGTTGTGTGCCGTCGAAAGCGATCATTCGGGCGGCGCGCGCGGTAGTCGACTCACGAAACGGTGCGGAGTTTGGCTTACACTCGAATTCACAGCCCGAGATAAATTTCCGCAGCTGCGATGGAGAGGATGCGGCGGCTGCGGGCCGAAATCAGCGCGCACGATTCCGTCGACCGTTTCCGCAAACTGGGTGTGGACGTTTACATCGGCAACGGGCGGTTTATCGGACCATCGACAATTGAAATAGACGGCACCCGGCTCGAATTTAGCCGCGCCATAATTGCTACGGGCGCACGGGCCGCTGAGCTTCCCATAGCGGGACTAGCGGACGCAGGTTATTACACGAACGAGACGATCTTTACGTGTCACGGAATTGCCGCGTCGAATGGTTGTTATCGGCGCCGGCCCCGTCGGCTGTGAATTGGCCCAGTGTTTTCAACGTTTCGGTTGCCAGGTAACCGTGATTACGGACGGCGCACAGATTTTGCCGAAAGAGTGACCACGATGCTGCGGCCGTGCTGCGGCAGCAGCGATTGAGCCGGGAAGGCGTGCGAATTATTACAAGCGGGATCATCCAACAAGTGAGCTCCAATGGATCCGGTAAGCGCGTGTCGGTTGCCACCGATGGTACGACTCACGAGGTGGAGTGCGACGCCATCCTGGTTTCAGTCGGTCGAAAGCCCAACCTGGAAGGGTTGGAACTGGATATCGCGGCGGTGGACTATACCCTCCCAAGGAGTCGTCGTCGACAATCGGCTACGGACGACCAACCCCAGAGTTTATGCTGCCGGTGATGTTCTGCTCGCGATACAAGTTCACCCATGCCGCCGATGCCATGGCGCGGATCGCGATCGCCAACGCTCTGTTTCTCGCGCGCCGCAAGGTGACTGATCTCGTGATTCCCTGGTGTACCTATACCGACCCCGAGGTCGCTCACGTCGGCTATTATGAGAAAGAAGCGCGGGCCGCCGGCTTTAATGTGGCGACGATCACTGAGTCGCTGACTGACGTCGATCGAGCGGTCCTCGACGGCGAGGAGGAAGGCTTCGCGCGGGTTCACTATGACAATAAGACGGGTCGAATTTTGGGTGGACGCTAGTGGCGCGCCATGCCGGAGAAATGATCAACGAGCTGACCCTCGCCATGGTCGCTAAACAGAGTGTGAGCGTCCTCTTCGACGATTCATTCTTATCCCACTCAGGCGGAGGTGTGGCGCAAAATCGGCGACGGCTATATGTTCACAAAATTAACGCCAACGGTGAAGAAAGTTTTCGAAAGGTGGTTGATGTGGCGAGCGGTGACGCTCAATGTTTTTGATTCCGCGGGATTGTGCAGATTTGAGGATTTCTCGCCGCGCTCGAAGTTGACACGACCTGAAAGACGATGGACAAGAGATGAATCAGAAGGGTGAAGCGAATGACAAGAGCTGCTATTAGACTTACTCTGTGGACTGTTTTCGCACTGGGATTATTGACGGCAACACCCGGACACACACGGCGCCCAAGGCCGAGCTTTGGCCGCACTGGCAGAAGCACGACGCGGCGAGCACTCAAACAATCGACCACAGTCTGTGGGATACATTCCTCAAGAAGAATCTAGTCGCGCCTCATCCATCCGGTATTAATCGCGTCCGTTACGCCAGCGTAGCGCCCGAGGACCGGAAGGCATTGAAAGACTACTCTAAGAATCTGCAAGGCCTACCCATTTCCAGCTACAATCGCGCCGAGCAAAGGCCCACTGGATCAATCTCTACAACGGGCTCACGGTGGACCTGATTCTCTCGTTTTCCCTGTCGAGTCGATCCAAGACATCAATATTTCCCGGGATTGCTTGCGCGCGGACCCTGGGGCGCAAAGCTGCTGAATATCGAGGAGGAAAGACTTTCCTCGACGACATTGAACATCGTATCCTGCGGCCGATCTGGAAGGATAACCGGGTGCACTATGCGGTCAATTGCGCCAGTCTGGGCTGTCCAAATCTACAACCCGCTGCGTATACGAGTGAGAATACCGAAGTGCTGCTGGAGAAGGGTGCCCGCGTGAATACATCAACCATCCTCGGGGCGTAGTCATTAACAATGGCAAGCTCCATGTCTCCAGCATCTACGTTTGGTTTCAAGAGGATTTTGGCGGCAGCGCTGAAGGGTTGATGGAGCATTGGTCAAAATATGCAAACAACGTACTGGCCGACGCTTTGAAAACTATAGCGGCGGCCTGAATATGACTACGATTGGCGACTCAACGCCGCAGAGTCTAAACCGCAACCGTAATTTGGTTGGGAGCGAAGGCGGTGCGATGCGAATTAGCGTCATCATTCCCGTCCTTAATGAAGAGAAGAGCATTGCAGCGACGTTGCTGGAGCTGCAGCGCTTAAAGCCTGACGAGCTGATCCTTGTCGACGGCGGGAGCAGCGATGGGACCTGGAAGTTTGCCAAAGATTCGGCGTGGAATTTTACCCGTCGCCCCGCGGGCGGGCGCGGCAGATGAACTTCGGCGCGCAACGGGGAACCGGCGACGTCCTGCTTTTTCTTCATGCCGACACCCGGCTTCCGCCATCCGCTTTCGACGATATTCGCTCGGCGTTGCAGGATCAGGGAGTTGTCGGTGGTCGTTTTGATCTTCAACTGGACGACGCGCGGCCGATGCTCAGGTTGGTTGGTTTCATGATCAGCCTGCGGTCGCGGATTTCGAAAGTCGGCACCGGCGACCAGGCGATCTTTGTGCGGCGCGAGATTTTCGCGGAACTGGGCGGCTACCCTGACATCCCTCTGATGGAAGACGTGGCTTTCGCGCGGGCACTCAAGCAGAGAGGCGCGGTCGCCTGTCTGCGCAGCCGCGTGGTTACTTCCGCGCGGCGCTGGGAAAGGGAAGGGATATGGAGCACGATATTGAAGATGTGGATGCTCAAGTCGCTTTATCTCGTCGGCATCTCGCCAGTGCGTTTGAAACGGTACTATGGCGATACGCGCTAACGCCCTTGCAGTGATGGCCAAGGCTCCTGTGGCCGGGCAGGTCAAAACACGCTTACTGCCGTCTTTCACGGCTGAAGAAGCGGCGGAGTTGTCCCGCTCCCCTGCTCGTGGATCAATTAAGCCACCTTCAAGCATTGGACACAGCCGATTTCTATCTCGCCTTTGCGCCCGATGACGCCCAATTGCTGATGGAGAAGCTGGCGCCGCCTTGCTTCCACCTGTTTCCGCAACAGGGTGATGACCTCGGCGCTCGTATGGCATCCGTGTTCGAGAGGCTTTTTCGAATGGGCCACAAGAATATCGCGCTCATCGGCGGCGATTTGCCACCCGTTCCGCTGGGTTTTTTCGATCAGACTTACGCTTTTCTTGAGTCATTAAAAGCGTGTTGTGTTGGGACCGAGTCGCGACGGGGCTACTATCTCGTTGGCTGCAATCAACTGACGCCGGAAATATTTCAAGCCATGCGCTGGAGCCATAGCGAAGTTTTGACGGAGACGCAGAATAAGCTTGCCTCTTTGAAAGTTGATTACCACCTTCTTCCCCTTTGGTTCGATATCGACACGGGCCGATGATCTGCGTCACTTGGAATCTGTTTCGGACAACGCACTTAAGAAGGCGATGCCCAATACTCTGCTAGTGCTGCGACGCTTGGGACTGAAAAATGCCCGGTGTCGTGAACTGAGCTGGAATTTGCTCCGGCGACTGGAAGGTAATCTTGGTTGTGTTAACATTCAAGAAAGAGTTCCCAATCGCCCCACCCTTTAATGGCAATTATGTTTGGTCGGTAAGAAAGAATAAAAGTGTCTTACAAGCTCATTGAAGATTACGGCATTATCGGCGACCTTCACACGGTGGCGCTGGTGGCTATCGACGGCTCCATCGACTGGTGCTGCCTGCCCCACTTTGATTCACCGAGCGTCTTCGGCGCTATCCTGGATGATGAAAAGGGCGGATATTTCAAAGATCAGCGCGGTGTCGCCCGGAGCGCTGTAAACAGCTTTATCTGCCGGATACCAACGTGCTGATCACCCGTTTTTTACCGCCGACGGGATTGCTGAGCTTATTGATTTCATGCCCATCGAAGGGCGCAGCCTGCGCTACACGCCGCCGAACTATCATCAGATCATTCGGCGGGTCAGCACCGTAGCGGGGCAGGTGCGCTTCCGCTTGGAGTGCTTTCCTGCCTTCAATTACGCCCGCGACAAGCACGAGATTCATTCGTTTCCTCAAGGCATCGCGTTTGTCAGTCCCTCTGCCTCCGTCGGATTGGCCTCGCCGGTGCCGCTTACCATCAACGGCACAGGTGTCGTTGCGGAGTTTTCGCTTCCCCGCGGCCATTCGGCAACTTTTTCTCCGTCAAGCCGATCAGGGAAGCGAGGCAAATCTGCTTATTCCCGAGAAAATGGGCGATACGGCGTTTCACGAGACCATTGATTTTTGGAAGAGCTGGGCGTCCCAGAGCCAGTATTCTGGGCGCTGGCGGGAGATGGTGCAACGATCCGCTCTCGTGCTGAAGCTGCTCACTTATGCGCCAACGGGGCTATCGTCGCGGCTGCTACCACCAGTTTGCCCGAGGAGATCGGCGGCATTCGCAATTGGGATTACCGCTACTGCTGGATACGGGACGCCAGTTTTACACTGTACGCGCTGATCCGGTTGGGGTTTCACGAGGAGGCGGGTCAATTTATGGGCTGGTTGGAAGAAAGATGCCGGGAGCTGAATCCGGATGGTTCTCTGCAGCCAATGTATTCTGTTGACGGCGATTCTGCGCTTACCGAGGAAAGTCTCACCCACTTGAAAGGGTATAAAAGCTCAAGTCCCGTACGTATCGGCAATGGAGCCTACCGTCAGTCGCAGCTGGATATCTACGGCGGACTGCTGGATTCGGTCTACCTCTACAATAAGTATGGCGCCCCGATTTCCTACGATTTGTGGCGTAATCTCGAGCGGTTGCTCGACTACGTCTGCGATAATTGGCACAGGCCCGATGAGGGAATCTGGGAAATAAGAGGCGAACCGCGTCATTTCGTTTACTCAAAGCTCATGTGCTGGGTCGCCCTCGACCGCGGGCTGCGGCTGGCTAACAAGCGAAGTTTTCCGGCGGATCAAGAGCGCTGGCTAAAGAATCGGGACCAGATCTACTGCGAAATCATGGAGCAGGGGTGGAACCAGAGTTGCAATTCTTTCGTTCAGTACTACGGCTCCGATCGGATGGACGCGAGCCTGCTGCTGATGCCGCTGGTTTTTTTCGTCTCCCCAGCGATCCGCGCATGATCCAGACGATAAAACGGATCCAGGACCACTTGGCGATGGATAGTCTGGTGCATCGTTACTCGCTCAGCGATGATAACCCGGTGGACGGCATCAGCGGGCGCGAAGGCGCCTTCAGCATCTGCAGCTTTTGGTTGGTCGAGGCATTGACACGCGCCGGTCGAGTTGAAGAGGCGCGCTTGATGTTCGAGAAGATGCTTGGTTATGCTAATCATGTGGGGCTTTATGCGGAAGAGATCGGTCACTGTGGCGAGGCGCTGGGAAACTTTCCGCAGGCCTTCACTCATTTGGGTTTGATTAGCGCGGCATACAATCTTGACCGTGTTTTGGCCAAGGGAAGGTGAGCGGTTTGGTGGTTTACTTCAGCGAACGGAGCTAACATTCCGTTAACGGTGGTGAGCGGGCTTTAACAAGGGAGCGACTATCATTATGAGCGAATCACTCGATCAGCTCTGCATCAATACCATTCGCATGCTTTCCGTAGATGCCGTGGAAAAGGCGAAGTCCGGTCATCCAGGGGCGCCGATGGGACTGGCACCGGCAGCATATATCTTATGGACACGCTTCCTGAAACATAATCCGCGCAATCCCTCGTGGCCGGATCGAGACCGCTTTGTCCTGTCCGCCGGTCACGGCTCGATGCTGCTTTACAGCATCCTCCATCTTACCGGCTACGATCTGCCGTCTCGAGCAAATCCAACAATTCCGCCAGTGGGGAGCCGCACGCCCGGCCATCCCTGAGCGCGGCTTGACTCCGGGAGTCGAGACTACGACAGGTCCGCTGGGTCAGGGCTTCGGCAACGGCGTCGGGCATGGCGATCGCGGAGGCCTACCTGGCCGCGCGTTACAACCGTCCGGGATTCGAAATCGTCGACCACTTGACTTATGGCATCGTCAGCGACGGCGATTTGATGGAAGGCGTCGCCGCCGAAGCCGCCAGCCTCGCCGGCCATCTGAAGTTGGGCAAGCTGATTTATCTCTACGACAACAACCATGTTCACGCTGGCGGCTTCCACCGATCTCACCTTCACGGAAGATTGCGCAAAACGGTTCGACTCCTATGGCTGGCACACGCAAAAGGTGGAAGACGGCAACGACCTGCAGGCCATTGACCAGGCGCTGCGCGCGGCGCGCAATGAAACCACGCGGCCGTCGCTGGTTCTGGTGCGCACGCACATCGGCTACGGATCGCCGGGGAAACAGGACACCTTCGAAGCGCACGGCGCGCCGCTGGGTGCAGAGGAAGTGAAGCGAACGAAGCAAAGGCTCGGCTGGCCGGCGGAGCCGCCATTTTTTCTACCTCGAGAGGCTCTGACCCGTTTTCGCGAGTCCATTGGCAAAGGAGAAAAGGACGAGGCGGAATGGAACCGGAAATTCTCCGCTTATGCGGCAAAAATTTCCGGACCTGGCCCGAGAGTTCGAAGAAGTGATGCGCGGCGAGTTGCCGGAGGGCTGGGACGCGCCGGTTCCTGATTTCCCTGCCGATGCCAAGGGACTGGCCACCCGCGCCGCATCCGGGAAAATTCTCAACGCCATAGCGCCAAAGCTTCCGACGTTGATCGGCGGCTCGGCGGATTTGAATCCGTCAACGTTCACCGTGCTGCAGAATCTGGGAGATTTTGAAAGTTCTGAGAGAGACTTTACCCACAGCCAGGGTTCGTCGGGCGGCGGATACAGCTACGCCGGACGCAACCTGCACTCGGTGTACGGGAGCACGGCATGGCGGCGTCTCTCAACGGCATGGCGGCCCACGGCGGGATCCTTCCTTTTGGTTCGACGTTCCTCATGTTCTCCGACTATATGCGCCCGGCGATTCGGCTTGCGCGCTCTGATGGAGCTGGGGTGATCTACGTTTTCACCCATGATAGCATCGGGGTCGGCGAAGACGGGCCGACCCATCAGCCCATCGAGCAACTGGCCGCTTTGCGGGCCATTCCGCAACTAGTTGTCATTCGTCCAGGTGACGCCAACGAGACCGCCGTTGCATGGCGGGTCGCCATCGAGTCGCGCCACCGGCCGGTGGCACTGGCATTAACGCGGCAGAATGTGGCCACTCTGGATCGCAATCAGTTCGCCCCGGCGGACGGGCTCCGACGAGGGGCATACGTCTTGGCCGATGCGTCGAACGGTAAGCCCGACGTCGTCTTGATCGGCACCGGCTCGGAAGTTGGACTGGTCGTAGCGGCACGGCAAAAGTTAGCGGAGCAAAAATTCAGGCGCGCATCGTTTCAATGCCGAGCTGGGAACTGTACGATCTGCAGCCGCGCGGAGTATCGCGAATCGGTCTTGCCGTCGTCGATTCGGCCGCGGCTCGCGGTGGAAGCAGCTCTGCCGCAAGGCTGGCATCGTTATGTCGGCGACGGCGGAGATGTCATCGGCATAGAGCGGTTCGGCGCCTCGGCACCCGGAAATGTGGTGATGGAAAACTCGGCTTCACCGTGGAGCACGTCGTGGAACGGGCTGTGGGGCTATTGGAAAAATAGAAAATGCGCATCGCCATCCTGGTATTGGGAGCAAGGATCATCGGCGAAGAGCTGGCGCGCGAACTGGTGCGGGCTTTTCCTCGCTGCCAAGTTTACGGCGGAAGAGCGCCATCTTCGCCGTGTGGCGAAAATTAAAGCGCTGGAGAAGCGCTATGGGAAATCGGTGTAAGGAGAAACGTCATGAACCCTCTGAAAGAATTACTCGCACAGGGACAATCCGTTTGGCTGGATTATATTCGGCGCGATCTCATTCGTACCGGCGAGTTGAAGCGGCTGGTTGAAGAAGATGGCATTCGCGGCGTCACCAGCAATCCAACCATTTTCGAGAAGGCCATCGCCGGCAGCACCGATTACGACGACGCGCTGCGCGCGCTGCTGGCAAAGGACCCAAAAACGGAAGTGGCGGCGCTCTACGAACGACTTGCCATCGAAGACATTCAGATGGCAGCCGACGTTCTCCGCGCTGTTTATGACGAGACCAGCGGCGCCGACGGTTACGTCAGCTTCGAAGTCTCGCCGCATTTGGCCCATGACACCCAGGCGACCATCAATGAGGCAAAACGTTTGCGCGCCGCGGTGGGCCGGCCCAACGTCATGATTAAAGTCCCGGCGACTCCCGAGGGAATTCCGGCCATCGAAGAGCTCATCGCCGAGGGCGTGAACGTCAACATCACTTTGATGTTCTCCATGAGTCACTATGAGGCTGTGGCGCGGGCATACATTCGCGGCCTCGGGCGCTGCGCTGATCCGTCGAAGGTCGCTTCCGTGGCCTCTTTCTTTGTCAGTCGGGTGGACACCATGGTGGATCGTGCCCTCGAGACTCTCGCAACGGCGCAGGCCCAGGCGAAGACGCTGCTCGGCAAAATCGCTGTGGCGAATTCCAAGATGGTTTATTACCGTTTCCTCCAGATTTTTCATGGCGAGGGGTTTGGTGCGCTGCGCCAGCGAGGCACTCGCGTTCAACGACCACTGTGGGCCAGTACAGGCACCAAGAATCCTGCCTATTCGGACGTTCTTTATGTTGAAAACCTCATTGGCGCTGAGACCGTCAATACACTGCCGCCGGAGACGCTCAATGCCTTCAAAGATCATGGCCAGGTGCCGGGAGAGACTGTAAGGGATAGTCTCGATGACGCAGCGGCGGTTCTGGGACGACTGAAAGCTTTGGGCATCAATCTCGAGACAATTACCGAGAAGCTTCAGCAAGACGGTGTTACTGCTTTTGCGACATCTTTCGATCAACTGATAGCCGCGCTGCGAAAAGAAGCGAAAGGCGATGGTGAGCGCCGAACCGAGTCGGAAAGTTTGAATGTGAGGAAACAACGCTACAAAGGGCCTGAAACTATTCGCGAAGGCATTACGGCCACGCGCGGAACAAGGAATAGCTACCTATGTATAGCGATCCACATCCTTATACGACGACCGATCTAAGTCTGGGTAAACGGCCCCACGCCTGCGTCGTTACTATCTTCGGCGCTTCCGGCGACCTCACCAAACGAAAGCTGATTCCCGCGCTCTACAATCTCGCCTTTGAGAAACGCTTGCCGGAGCGCTTTGCCGTCGTCGGCTACGCCCGCAGTGAAATGAGCCATGAGGCCTTTCGTCAAAAGATGCGGGAAGCGGTGAGCGAATTCTCCCGGACAGGCCTGAAGGATCCAGCTGTTTGGGATCAGTTCGCCTCCACGCTCTACTATGTCCAGGGCGACTACGATCGCTCGGAAGGTTATGAGCGGCTCAAAGAGTTCATCACCGGATTCGATCATGGCAGCCGCGTCCTGCCGGTTCGGGTTTTCTATCTGGCGACGCCGCCGGATCTCTATGGGATGGTGATTCAAAACATCGCGGCGGTGGGTCTGAGTCTCTAAAGAATCCGACGAGGAAACTCGGACCCGGGTCGTCATCGAGAAGCCCTTCGGCACCGATTTACAGACCGCTCAAGAGCTCAACCGAAAGGTTCACGAGGTGTTGGACGAGAAGCAAAGTCTATCGAATCGACCATTACCTCGGCAAAGAGACGGTGCAGAACATCATGGTTTTCCGGTTTGCCAATGCCGTTTTCGAGCCTATCTGGAACCGGCGCTATGTGGATCATGTTCAGATCACTGCGGCGGAGACGGTGGGCGTGGAGAACCGGGGCGGCTATTACGAAAAAGCGGGCGTCGTGCGGGACATGTTTCAGAACCACTTGCTCCAGCTTTTGTGCCTTACGGCGATGGAACCGCCGGTGGGTTTCTCTGCCGACTCCGTGCGTGACGAAAAAGGCAAGCTGCTCTCAAATCCGTTCGGCCGATTGCTCCAGAGGAGGTGGCCTCGGCGGCGGTGCGGGGACAGTACGGCCCCGGCAGGATCGATGGCAAAGAGGTCGCCGGCTATCGGGAAGAGCCGGACGTTGCGAAAGACTCACCGACACCGACGTATGCCGCGATCAAATTTTTCGTCGACAATTGGCGTTGGGAGGGGTGCCTTTTTATCTGCGCTCGGGCAAGCGCTCGGCCAAACGGGTGAGCGAGATTGCGATCCAATTCAAGCGGCCTCCGCTGCTGTTGTTCCGCTCCTGCGCGGTAGATGAGCTGAGCCCCAACGTGTTGGTGATCAGGATTCAACCCGACGAAGGCGTGTCATTGACGTTCGAAGTCAAACCGCCGGGGCCAGATCTCTGTGTCAGCCCTCTCAGTCTCGATTTTAAGTATGAGCTAGCTTTTGGGAACAGTCCACCTGAGGCATACGAGACTCTGCTGGAAGATTGCATCGAAGGGGATTCGACGCTGTTTACGCGCCACGACTGGGTGGAGCTGGCGTGGTCATTGGTGGATCCCATCATCCAAACTTGGCAAATTAGCAAGCCGAGGGATTTTCCTAACTACCCGGCCGGCTCCTGGGGGCCGAGAGAGGCGGATGAGTTCCTGCAGCGCGACGGACGACGCTGGCGTCGCCCGTGAGCCGCACGCCCGCAAGACGGTAGCGCACAGATCTGGAAGCCATGGCACGCAACAATCTCATCCTGGCCGGAGACATCGGCGGCACCAAGACCCACTTGGCGCTCTTCTCACTGCAGGGAGAGAAGCTTCAAGCTGAAATCAAAAAAACATTTCCAGCAAGCAATATCCCGGGCTCGAACCTGTCATAGAAGAGTTTCTTGCCGATCAGCAAGTTTCAATCGGCCGCGCCTGCTTCGGTATTGCCGGTCCGGTGGTGGACGGCCAAGTCAGAACCCCCAACCTGCCCTGGGTGGTGGACGCTGCACAATATCGCGCAGCGATTCAAACTCGAGTTCCGTAGCTTTGCTCAATGATTTGAGGCAGGCGGCCTACGGTATTTTCACTCTGCAGGAGCCCCAGGAGCTTTTTACTCTCAACGACGGGGTGAGCGGGCAACGTGGCAACAAGGTGCTTGATCTGCGGCCGGCACCGGCTTGGGTGAGGCAACGCTCTACGACGACGGCGGCGACTATCAGTCCGTCGGCATCGGAAGGCGGGCACGCTGATTTTGCGCCCACAGATGAGACTCAAATCGATCTGCTGCGTTATCTAATCAAGAAATTCGGCCATGTGAGTTATGAGCGGGTGGTTTCCGGACCTGGGATTGGCGAATATTTACGGTTTTCTTCGAGACAGCGGCCGGCTGGAAGAGCCCGACATGGCTGAAAGAAAAATATCGGCCGCCGGAGGACATCGAGCGCTGCGATTGCCCAAGAGGCGTATCAGCGGAAGCAGCGCCATCTGTGTCAAGGCGCTTGATCTTTTTGTGTCAGTCTACGGCGCCGAAGCGGGCAATTTGGCTCTGAGGGCAAGGCCACCGGCGGTGTTTATATCGGCGGCGGCATCGCGCCGAAAATCGTTGCCAAGCTCAAAGATGGAACGTTTCATGCGCGCTTTCCTCGACAAGGGTCGTTACCTGGAGCTTCTCTCGGGCATGCCGGTGCGAGTTATTTTGAACGACCAGGCCGCGCTTCAGGGTGCGGCTTTCTACGCCGTAAGATTCCACAAAGTTAGCAGCTCATTTCTTCGGGTTGAGAATTGAGCGAAACTGATCCGATCAGTTTCGCTACGCTGATGATCTTAGCAAGCTCGGTCTGTCCGTTCTTTTCTTAGAATGCGCGTGCTCATGTTTCTCAGGTACTTCGAGTTCGTAGGTCAAATATCCAGTAGGATCGTATCCCCAGTGCTCTCGATACGGCAATGCAATCCGACAGATTCACGATCGTCCTTCCTGTACCAACAGGTTCTTTTGACCAGTACATAGGACGCTGCTGCGACGTCGCGCTCGTGACGGAAGTCTCTCCAGATTCTTGACGGCGCTGCATGCTCGATGGAAATCAGCTTGAAGATTGAAGAGAAGGGTTGATAGATTTTCGCCGGAGTTTGGTTTGACGCTGCAAACCCAGGCTGCTATTCCTCTTTTGAAGAAAGCCGTAGTGCAAAAACGATTTTCCACGTAAACATTCTTCACTTGCTTGCCAGTCATCGAAGGGGGAACTCCTATGCAGATTCTCAAGGGCGATTTGAGCAATATTAAGGGAATTCCGCCGAGCGGCTTGTGTGTCGGCGTTCATCGCGCCGGTGCCGTCCATCAGAAAATGGTCGCAAAGTACGGCGACCATCTGGCGGTTTGGTCGCTCAGACCGGATCTTGATTTCATTGCTTTCAAAAAAGAGGGTTTGGGAGAACAGGGGATTCGTTCCACCAACGATATGGAATCTATAAACGCCTCGGACGAAAAGCTCATTTATGGCGTGCGCGGAGCCCCGCCCGAGGTAAGGGAAAAGCTCGCCAGAAGGGACTTACCTTGCTGGCGGATGCTACTTGTCCCTTTGTCACGCAGCAAGAAGAGGCGGAAGATCGAGCTGCTCGACTCCGGGTGTCATCTCGTCGTCCTGAGCAGTCGCACCCATCACGGTATTCCCAGGCTTCAGGGGTTGCGCGCGAAAAAGGGAAAGAGGTCTTTATCGTCGAGCGCGAAGAGGACGTCGATGCCATTCGTCTCACTCGTTTCGAGCCCATCGGCGTGATCGTGCAGACAACCTTCTGGCTGGAAACCTACAAAAGATTATAGCTCGCATTCTCGAGCGTTTCGCCAACGTTCAGATTAGAAACACGGCCTGCATCGACTCGCTGCAGCGTCTGCCGGAAGTCGAGAAGCTCGCCAAACAGGTGGACGCGATCATTATCTTCGGCTGGACCGAAGGAATGACGACTCGGATGTTAGAGGTCGCCCGTGCCTTCAATCCGCAGGTGCACAAAATCGAAAAAGTAGATGATCTCAAACTCGAGTGGCTGCGGGGCAAGGAAAAAGTGGGAATCATCGGCGCCAATGAGACCCCGGATTGGATGATCAATGAAGCGATCGAGCGCATCAAGAGCATGGCGGCGTGAGTGATGCCTAAAGTAACTTTTATGCCTGCCGGCCAGTCTTTCGAAGTCACCGCGGGAACCACCATCCTCGTCTCGGCGATCCAAAATGGTTTGCAGCTTCGCCACGACTGCACGGAAGCGATTTGTGGCACGGACCGGGTAAAGATCCTTTCCGGCAAAGAATATCTCAGCGAAAAAACCGAGAACGAGGAGCTGACTCTCGAGATGATGAACGCAGGTCCGGACGACCGGTTGGGATGCGTCGCTCGGATTTTGGGCGATGTTGCGGTCGAGCTGCCCGACTAAAGAGGTCTAGCGAGGAGGATCAATGGTGGCACCCATGGCGATCTTAGCGCAACCGGATGATCACCGCGGCGTTCTCGCGATGTCGGAGGCAGTCGATGCAATGCTCGAAGCCTTTCGCAATTGGGCGAAGGATCCGCTTGTTGGGGAGCTTCGGCGTCGCACGCACACGCCGAAGAACGTGAGAACTACGCTGCACCAAGGGGGAGCACCGGCTTACGGCACGACGGGTATAATGACGCACGCCGAGCTGGTGCGAATTTTTGGAGACCGCCAAAGATATCCTCGCCGCGGCCGTCCCGTTCTGGTTCTGTATGACAGTGACACGGCAGCTTTGAAGCTGATTCTAATAGGCGAAATGCATCCCAAGGAGCTGCCGAACGCGAACAGTGTCGTCGCGATGCCGACGGCCTGCGCCTCAATGGTCGGCACTGACCTCCTCGCTAGAAAAGACTGTGAGGTCGCGGGCGTTTTTGGCGCCGGAGATCAGGCCAAGCATCATCTCCTGGCGCTAATGTGCATTCGAAAATCGCTGAAGAAGGCCCGTGTCTTTAGTCCAACCCTAGAGAATCGAGAAAAATTCGCAGTCGAAATGACCGCGATTCTCGGCATCGAAGTTGTCGCCGTCGATTCACCGGCAGAGGTTGTTAATGGCGCCGATGTGATCATCTGCGCAACCAATTCAGAATGTTCCGGTTTTTGACGGAGATTGGCTGGTTCCGGGCCAGCATGTGACCTCCATCGTTTCAAGCAATGTCGGATTATTGAAGAGAGGTTTTGTCAACGAAATGCGGCGCGAGATCGACGATCGAACCTTGGAAAGGGCCGATATTTTAATGACCAATGTTTGGGGACAGGAAGAACTCGATAAGACAGCCGTCTTTTGGGAAGCCTCGCTCGATCGTCCGATGATGGCGCGAAAGATCGTCGACGCCGGCCAGGTCATCCGCGGTGAGAAAAGCGGGCGAACCGCGGTCTCCCAAATAACTTACTTCAAAAATTGCGCGTTTTGGGGAATCGGTGCCGCCGCCATCGGCGGGTTGATCTACGACAAACTTTCTAAGCAGCGCAAGGGATTGGTTTTGATTTTAACCCGTACGAATATTACGACGATTCGTGGACAGAGGAGTAAACCTGCGTGAACGAGACGGCTGTATAGACTACAGGTGGATATGGATCCGCTGGTCTCGATTATCATACCTGCGCGAAATGACGCTCCAAGCGCTGCGCCCGGAGCTACGGGTTTCATCGGCAGGCATGTTGTTACCCAGCTCCTGGTTGCCGGGCGACGTGGTGATTGTGGCCAGACGCCGTGCTGGACTGACGGGGAGCAGCGGGTAGGAGAAATATTTGGCGAGACTTCCCGGCAATCGCTCGAGGTGGTGGAAGCAGACCTCGCAAATCCTGCTGTGATACAGAGCGAGATCACGCGCCTCGGATCAACCATTCATACGGTGATCCACTGCGCCGGAGAGACGTCTTTCTTGGCCGGCGAGCGCCAATCAGCTAGAAGCGTTCAGATCGATGGGCCGCTTGCTCTCCTAAAATGCTCCGCGATCGCGGCTTGCGCTGTTGGGTTTATATATCCACGGCGTTTGTTTGCGGGCGGCGTGAAGGCATGACCTATGAAAACGAAACGGATCTGGGGCAGCAGTTTCATAATGGCTATGAACGGCTCAAGCTGGAATTAGAGATTCGGCTCAAACAAACTTGCCGGCAGCTCGAAGTCGATCTAAAGATTTTCAGACCTAGCATCGTTGTCGGAGGCGCACCCTCAACGCCCGGCGGAGTGCCGTCCAACCTCTTGTTGGCGTTTCTTCGGCTGCTGATCGCATTGTCGTGCAGAGCCGGGGCTAGAGATGCTCCACTTCGTATTCAGGGGCGACCTCAGGCCCGGTTTAATATCGTTCCGGTTGAATATGTGGCAACGGCCATTGAACGCCTAACCGGCGATCCTGAAGCCGCAGGCGAAACGATTCATCTTGTCGCGCAAAATCCACCCACCCAGAAGCACATGCTGGAGATGATGAGTGCACGTCTCGACTTGCATAATCTGCAACTCGTGAATTATACCGAAGAGCTATCGAACCGGTCGGCCCTCGAGATGAGAGTGGCGCGGCTGCTATCGCCTTATCGTGATTATCTACAACAAGACGTCGAGTTCGATGACTCGGTCGCGCGCAGATTGCTTGGCCGTCACCGCATTGAACCTCCCGTAATCGACGACAGAGAGCTCGAACGATTTCTCAAGCTTGCCTGGTTTTCCGAGCGCAACGGCACCTTGACTCGAGTCCCTCAAGCCAGCAATGCCAACGAATCATTGGGTACGAGGGTTGTAGGGAATGTTTTATGCTTGCGCCGGTACGTCAAATAGCGCACTTCGTACAAGGAGGCCGATATGCCCTTCGCACAAGCAGGCGACGTGAAACTGCACTATGAAACCTTCGGCCAGGGTGTGCCGTTTCTTTTCGTATCGGGCACCGGTTGGCCGGGCGAACCGTGGAAGCTTTGCCAAGCACCGGCGTTCGCCGATCGCTACCAGGTGATCGTCTATGATCACCGCGGCGTCGGGAAGTCTGACGCGCCGGGAGGTTATTACTCGACGCGCATGTTCGCTCAGGACGCAGCCAATTTACTGGATGCCATCGGCGTTACAGAACCAGTTCATACTATCGGTCATTCCATGGGCGGGCGAGTGTGCCAGTGGCTCGCCATCGACCACCCACGGAAAGTCCGCAGCATGATTCAGGCGGCCTCAGGCTCCGGGTCGATGGGCAAGCCCGACTACCCGCGTTGGCTGACGTTAGATAGTTTGGAGAGCATGATCCAGAAAGGCTACAAGGAATATATGTGGGGCCACTTCCGGAGCCGGTTTTTCTTTCCGCCGGAGTTATGTGAAAGCGCGCCCCGACGTGCTCGAAACCCTGTTCAAGACATTTTGGGACCATCGCCCGCAACTGGACCCCTACCTGCGCCACGTGATCGCGCGTAACCAGCACGAGACCGGAGATTTGCTGCACAAGATCACCACGCCGACCCTAGTGTTAGTCGGCAGTGAAGACAAAGCAGCTTCCGATACGGGTAACCACTACGCCAGCTCGGAACACTTGCGCGACAATATCGCCGGGGCCGAATTCGCGGTGGTGCCGGGTTGCGGTCACGGTTTTTCTGGCAAAAGCCGGAAGAGGTGAACAAAATTATTCGTGATTGGTTGGACCGGCACTGACGTTTTGTCGCTCGTGAGAAAAAAGAGAAGGCGGGAAGAAGAGCAGTTTAAAGAATTCGGCCTGACGGGAAAACTGAGGATAATTTTGAACATGCGGTTTGCGTTCCTGAATTTACTTGTTTTCGTAACAACGCTTTTAGGAGGCCGGGCGCCGTGCCTCGGCCACGCCGCCTCTCAACCCGAAAGTTTGAGCATCGGCTATTCGTCCTTCTCCGGCCATTACGTGCCGCTTTGGATCGCCGTCGAAGACCAGCTCGGCAAGAAATACGGACTGGATCTCAAAGCCGTGTACGCCGGGCGCGCGCGGCCACAGCAGTTGTTGATGAGCGGCGAGATGCCTTTCGTCGTTGCCACCGGGACCGGTGCCCTTACTTCGCACGTTCTTGGGGTAAAGGATCAGATCATTGTTTTAACGTTCGTTAATAGAGTGCCAGGGGTCATCGTTGCCAAGCCCGAGATCAAAAGCGGTGAGGATTTAAAAGGCAAAGTGATCGGCACGGGTAGGCCTGGCGCGTTGGCGGATACGATGGTGCGCTACGTGCTGCAAGGTAAGATGAACCTTATGCCGGACCGTGACGTGAAGCTGCTGCCGATGGGTGAACCCGCCATCGCCTTGCAGGCGCTGGAACGCGGCGTCGTCGATGCGGCGTCATTTTCGGGGCCGCAGGTTTTGATGGCGAAGCAAAAGGGTTTCCGTGAGTTAATCAACTACGAAAAGCTCGGGATCATATACCCCTACAACACAGTTACGACTCTAAGGCCGACAGTGAGCAAAAAGCCCGAGGTGCTGGAGAAGGTTTTGAAGACCATGATCGAAGGAATTGCTATTTTCAAGACTAACAAGGAGAAGAGCATATCGGTTTGGCGCAAATATCTGCGTGGCGCGAGCGACGAGATTTTGGAGGAATCCTACCAGTCGACTCTCGGTGAATTGGAACGGGTGCCGCTGCCTTCGCTGTCGGTCATCAAAAGCGGCTTGGACGTGCTTTCGCTACAATATCCCCAGGCGAAGCAAACGGACCCGAGTTTGATCATCGATCCGACTATCGTCAAACGCATCGACCAGAGTGGTTTTATCGACGCGCTTTACAAGAAATAGAAATAAAGCGATGGTAGCGAAGTTAATTCCGGGAGAACAGCGATGCCGAAATTATCAGATCCTTGGAACCACCACGATTGGAGTTCACGAGACTACGTTTCCCAATGGGCAGAAGGCCAAGATCAAAGAGAGGTCGATCGCCAGAAAATATTCCGTTTGATGGCGAAAACATTGCCTTATGACCAAGAAGCCTCGATTACTATCTTAGATCTAGGGGCGGGATATGGGGCGTTGGCCCAGTTTCTCCTCAAGTATTTTTCTAACGCCACTGCCATATGCCAAGATGGATCGGATGAGATGGCTAAACTGGGCCGTAAGCGCATGAAAGACCTAAAAGGACGCGTCAAGTACGTTCTCTGTGATTTTAGTAAGCCGGGCTGGAGTCGGAAGATCAAAGGGCCTTTGAGGCGGTGGTATCTTCGATCGCGATCCATAATGTCCGCTCTCCGGACGTCATTCGGGCGATCTACGGCGAGACTTTTTCACTGGTGAAACCCGGCGGTTGTTTCCTGAATTTTGATCGCATGACTCCGTCGCTGAAGGATCAGATAAAATGGTTGAGGGAAGCCGGGTTTGAGAATGTGAAATCCTTCTGGGACGGCGGTAGAAGAGCGCTCGTGGGTGGATTTAAGAAGAAATAGTCAGACAATCTTTCCATAAGGAGCAAATCGGCTTGAGTTGAATGTTCTATGACCTGCATCAGTTAGCGCGATTGCAGGATCGTGACCTGCGTGGCATGATGCCGCAACTTTTACCGCACGCGACATGCCGCAGAACAACAAGTCGAGTCGTTCTCCCTTCCGTCATCGAGACTTTCGCATTTTCTGGACGGGCTCGTTTTTTCCAGCATCGGCACCCAATTCACCACGGTCGCGATGGCGTGGCAAATTTACGAATTGACCAATTCACCCTTTCAAATCGGTCTGCTTGGATTGGCCCGCGCTCTGCCGCAGATTGTTCTATTGCTATTCGCCGGACTCCTCGCCGACGCCGTGAACCGCCGCAAACTCATGATATGCACGCAGACGGGACTATTCTGGGTCTCGGCGACGCTGGCTCTGCTCACCTACTCAGGCATAGCATCGCCGCAATTGCTTTACGTTGCGACGATGCTGCTGGCGCTGTTCAGCTCATTGGAGCAACCTTCGCGCCAATCCCTTATTCCCAACTTGGTGCCGCGCGAGGATTTGGCGCAAGCGCTAGCGCTCCAGGGCACCCAGCGCTATGTGCCGATGATCGTCGGGCCGTCGCTAGCCGGCATTGTATTGGCCTTTTTCGGTCCGGCCGCTTGTTACACGATCGACGCCCTGTCATGGATCGCGATGCTGCTGGCGTTGCTTCTCTTAAGAACCAAGATATCCGAGGGCGGCGGCATGCGGACGGTTTCTCTCCGGTCCCTTAAAGAAGGGATCGGTTTTGTGTGGAGGACATGGGATCATCCTGCCATTGATGCTGTTGGATTTCGGGGCGACTTTCTTCGGCAACGTGCGCGGGCTATTGCCGATATACGCGCGCGATATTTTATTGGTCGGTCCCACAGGACTCGGGATGCTTTATGCCGCCAGAGCCGTGGGCTCGGTTTCCGCGGCCGCAGCCATGAGTCTTCGCGGCCCGGTGCGGCGCAGCGGCCTGTGGGTATTTATCGGTGTCGGTATTTACGGGCTTGCGACGGCGTTATTCGCCTATTCCGGCATGTTCTGGTTTTCCCTGTTGATGCTCACTTTGACCGGCGTCGGAGATACGATCAGCTCGATTCTTCGCGGCACCATCAACCAGTTGCAGACTCCGGACGCATTGCGCGGCCGGATGTCCTCCATCAACGGCATTTTTACCGCTGAGCGGCCCGCAGCTAGGCCAATTCGAAATCGGCATCATCGCCGCCTGGTTCGGCAGCGAAATGGCCGCGCTGACCGGAGGGCTGGCGTGCTTGACCATGCTTGCCACCGTCGCCGCTATTTTCCCCAAGGTAGGTCGTTTCCGGATTCAGGCAGAGTCCGCTGCCAGGTGATGCAACAAGTATCCCGGATTGATGCGAAGATTGGTTGACGATGATGCAGTGAGTAAGCTAGAAAAAGCGTGGCTGCCCTGAAGAACTAGAATTCGAGCCAGGCCCAAAAACTCTTGCCTCAAGAGCCAAGAGGCGGATCGCGCAACAGCGAAATAGGATAACGCTTCACACAAAACGGGATGGACTATGCTGAAACTAAAATTCGTTAGCGCTAGGAATCCGCGTCTCGCTCCGTTGCTGGACGGAACCGTCAAACCGGAAAACATAGAGCTCGACATCGTTCTCAGCCCACCCGGCGAGCTTTTTTATCACAATCTTCTCCACGATGATTTTGATGTTTCGGAGATGTCGATGTCGGAGTGTCTGATCGTCAGGGAAAGAAACGAGACCGGGAAATGGAAATGGAGCGGGTTGCCGGTATTTCTATCCAAGGCTTTTCTGTGGTTCAACTTGATGGTGAACACGGACTCAGGGATCCAGCGAGGCGAGGATTTCAAAGGGCAAGCGGGTGGCGATACCGGATTTTCCCATGACCGCGGCCCTGTGGATGAGGATTATGTTCAAGGAGCTCTTTGGCGTGCGGCCGCAAGACATTCACTGGTACGTGGGGCGGGGAAAAGGAAGAGCCATGGCGGCATCGTGGGACTCTACCGCGAACCGCTGCCAGAATTTCGCTCCAATGGCTCACCGAAGATCAAACGATGGATGTCATGCTCGATAAGGGTGAATTGGATGCCGCCTTCGGTATCGTGCCCCGTTCGGATCACGAACCATCGCCATTTGAAAAAGGTCGACCGCTACGGTGGAACGCGGATGAGGGGAACCCCCGGCTGCGTAAATTCTTTCCAGACGGCGGGCGCAACATCACGACTGAGTATTATCGAAAGTCCGGTTTTTGCCGTCCAATCACATCATCGTGGTGCAGCAAAGAATATTGGAGGAGCATCCCTGGGTGGCGCTGGAGTTGTACAAAGCCTTCCAGCGGTCAAAAGAAATCGCCTACGCGCGGGCGAAAGCGATGCTGGGTACGTACTTGCTTTTCGAGGCCGATGATTACAAGCGACAGGCTGAATGTTTTGGCGAGGATCCCTACCCGTTGGGAATTAAGCAGAATCAAAAAATGCTGGAGGTTCTGTTTCGGAGTTCCCTACGAAGAAGGGCTAACCAAGAAGCAGGCTCGGATTGAGGACGTGTTCCATAAGACTACCTTAGAAACATAATCCGAAGAAAATGTTTGAAGTGGGCAGCAGCTTTCAAAGAACAGGAAACAGTAGGGGCACCCTGAGCTGAAACGACCTGCTCATTAGATGCCTCCACGCATATCTTCATCGCGACGCTTTCTGCCGCGTGGAGGTGAACAATGAGGCCTTGCAATACTTTATCGTACGTTCTCAACTATGATTCCAAGTGAAGGAGCACGAGCCAGTGGCCCATCCGCGGTGATAAGTGGCGCATCAGATAGATCGCGCCGCTGCTACATAAAATGCATCGTAAGCGCTCAGATTGTTGCGGTGTTGCCACGCTGCCCAAACGAGCGATCTATGCGGGATGCGATCGATTGGCCAATCCATGAGATCTTCGATGGCGCGCAATGCGCGCTGCTCGTTAAGTTGGCGGCGCAGTACAGCGCGTCTAAAAACCGATAGTACCTCGACGTCCAATAACTCCGGCGCTAACAAGAACCCGCCTTCAATGATGTTAGCAACTTTGAGCCCCAATGATGTTCGGAGAAGGTATTCCGCAGCGGCGGACGCGTCGACAACGTAGCGACTCACGAAAGATCACTGTCACGCTGCCGGCGTTCTTCTTCGAGCAGCTCAGCGACCGAGTTCCGAAGTCGCGTCGCGGGACGGCTCGAAAACGTTTATGCCATTCTCGCCGCGATATCTCTCGCTCGATGGCTTCTAAAATAATGTCGCCCAGGGTGCAGTCCTGCTCGCGGGCATAGCGACGCAGCCGGTTATGCAGTTTCTCCGGAATATTCTTGACTTGGATGTTAGCCATGCAAGGACAATAGCATGCCCGCGGCATGCCGGCAACATTCATTTGGTTTCTGGTTCATCAACGAAACACAAACGGCTGAGGGGTTGACCCCTGTAATTGGTGGCATGGCGTCATAGGGCCATCTTCTGGATCTGACACGGAATCTGGTCAAGTGACATTTCGACAATCTTTCCTGAACACTTAAGCAGCGATCGCTACATAGTAACAGATTGCGCCATCTCCCTCCGGCAATCGCAGGGTCAGGCAAGAGGCATAATACTCTGAGCGTGGAGAAACTCAGCCACTTTGCATTGACACTGAAGATGGAATGAGGCTACGAATAGCCGATGATCATTTTGAATAACGAAGAAATCAGCACTGTGCTGTCGATGGATAATTGCCTGCGATTTCTCGAAAGGGCTTACCTGGAACAGGCCGAGGGAACCGCCGTCAATCGTCCTCGCAGCGATATGTATCTACCTGCCACGACCAGTGGCGGGGTCTATTGTTTCAAATCCATGGAGGGTGCCCTTACTCAGGAGAAGGTTGTGGCTTTGCGCCTTAACTCCGACGTCATCCGGTGGGAAGAAAAGGGCGGGCGGATCATCAAAGATAAAATACCGGCGGCGCCAGGCAATAAGTGGGTCGGTCTCATTCTATTATTCTCCGCCGAAAGCGGCGAACCTCTGGCAATCTTTCCTGATGGCTTTATTCAAGGACTTCGAGTCGCGGCCAGCAGCGCGCTGGCGGCCAGATTCCTGGCGCGGGAGGATGCGGCCGTTCTCGGGATACTTGGTTCCGGTTGGCAGGCGCGGGCTCATGCGAAGGCGATGTGTGCGGTCCGCGCCATCAAGAGAATACTGGTGCACAGCCCCACGAAGACCAATCGAGAGAATTTCGCCGCCGAAGTAGAACAAACACTCGGTACTCCCGTGGAGGCGGTTGTCTCCGGGGAATTAGTTGCCGATCGCGCGGACATTCTGGTGGCAGCGACCAACTCGGTGTCTCGCGTGGTGCCGCCCGAGTGGCTAAAGCCAGGCATGCATGTTACCTGCGTGAAGATTACGGAACTAGGCGAAGAGACACTCAGGAAAGCCGATCGTCTGGTCATTCATGCGCGGAAATTCGCCCCGGAGAATTACATCGCCGGCTATGGAGACGAGAAAATCGAATGTCATGACCCGATTGATCTATTGACGGAAGGCTCAAAGGGATCGAACGTCACTCCGAAACAGCCCTTCTGGCTGGAGGCTCCGGAATTGAAAGATGTGCTATCCGGTAAGGCTCCCGGCCGGCAATCGGCGAAAGAGATCACCTGCTTCAACAACAATATCGGACTGGGAATTCAATTTGCCGCCCTCGGCAAAGCGGCCTTCGATGAGGCAAAATCAAGGGTCTAGGCAAAGAGATTCCCACCGATTGGTTTTTGGAGACAGTTCATCCATAGGCCTTAGGAAAACCCAGGATTAACCACAGAGGCCCAGCGCGGCAAACCGCAACCGAAACTCGGAATATCTCCCGCAAAGACGCAAGGCCGCTAAGGTCGGAAAAATGGTGAAAGATTTCGTAAGAATATTTATCTTCGCTTCCGAACTTGGCGCCTTTGCGCCTTGGCAGGAGGAATTTCAAATCCGAGAATTTTTCGACCCCTGAAAATTTGCGCCAGTCTCGCAAATTCCGGACTATAGTAGTACAGAGTACGCAGAGGTTTTATTTTCAAACTCTCCCTCCGCGACCCCAGCGCCTCGGCGGTGAACCATCCGACTCTTATAAATGATTTGACCTGAAGCGCCGTCTAACGCTCAAGATCCACGACCCGAGACTCATCTCCGTCCTACTTCTGCATCCCGATTTGCCGGAAGAATCCTTGATCGTCCAATGTCTTCACTACGCTGGCGTCGATGAAATGATCCGGATCGGCTTTTTTGCTTCCGGGTTTTGGGTTAGCTTGAGGGTTTCAACGATACCCTCGCGATTGGGATACGGCGGGCGGACCACGTAGTCGACGGCGTACTGATAGGTCGCTTCGATGATGTCTTCGGCGGTATCGCGGGTATACTTCTGGATGATCTTCTTCGCCGCAGTCTTGTCCTGAACGAATCGTTGCAGGCCTTCGGAATACCCCGAAAAAAGTTCAACGCCGTTTCATGGTTGGTTTTTAAATAAGCCCGCCTGGTGATGACGGCGGTGTGAGGAAAATAGACTCCGGCTTTGGCCATATCGAGTAAGGGTTGGGCGCCGGCGGCGCGGGCGCGGATGTGGGTTGGGGCGGACAATGGCGCAGCTACGATGAGTCGTTTGGAGAGCGCCGCGGCGAGCTCCGGCATGCCGCCGAGTTGGAGGATGGTTACATCCTTGTCGGAATTGAATCCGTGTTTCTGCATGAGATAGCGCAGGGCGAAATCGGTCGATGAGCCGAAGCGTGTGACGCCGACGGTTTTCCCCTTCAAGTCCGCCACGCTTTTTATCTCCGGGAGAGCCATCATGTAAAACGCCGGCACGTTGGCGACGCCGCCGACGAAGACGAGGTCCGCGCCGCTAAGCACCGCGCTGACGACCGGGGCTCCGCCGGAAAATGCGATCTGGGAGTCGCCGGTAAGCACGACTCTGGTCACCTGAAGCGCGGTGGGAATGTAGATCAATTCCACGTCGAGACCATACTTCGGAAAGACCTTTTGCTCGGTGGCATACCAAAGCGGTGCGTTGATTCCGCTGATGGCCGGATAGATGACATTTAATTTCGTTCGCGTCTGCGATCAAGCCGAAGCGGCCGTGAGGGCACAATATGAACGCAACGGTAACGATCGATGTTTTCATCGTTGAGCCACGATATGAGGGCGGGGGTATCCTGTCAAGAACTGGATGGACGAGCCAAGGGCTTTAGATAGATTTGAATCGGTCCGGTTGCCGCGAGCTAGTTGATCGATATGTTCTCATGACGGTATCGTGGATCTGGATGGGAAACTCTAAGGCGTTCATGTTGCCTGGAGGTCCGCTTTTGCCTTTCAATCCTGCCATTTCGTTTCGTCCCACGTGGCAAGACTCGTTTTCCCATAGTTGCTTCGCTGTGGCAAAGTAGTGGCAAAGTGAAAAAATTCTATTGTGTTCTCTAGCGGTTAGACGCGCTACGAGGATTAGTAATCCTCGTGTCGGTCAGGTTCGATTACCAAACGAACGGAATCAGTCGATATCGTACTTTCTGCGTGTATTCCGTGTAACCGGGCAGATTCTTGTGCAGAAACCGCTCCTCATCAAGAAGCCGCCATACTAGGATCGGCAGCGTAAGGAAAAAGAAGAACAGTCCCCACCAGGATCCGAGCGCAAGCGGTATGCCGGCGAGCATAACAAGAGCGCCAGCGTACATCGGGTGTCTAACAATCGCGTATGGGCCGGTTCGAGATGACTTTTTGATCCTCCGCTATTTGGATGGTGGAAGCGCCGTAGCTGTTTTCCTGAATACCCAAATAAAGAACAGGTAGCTTAGAAAAATGAGTGCGTCCTCGGCTATAGATACCCAGGGCGCTACCGGCGACCACTGAAACCGCCAGTCAAGCGCGGAAAACACCAGAATGGCCGCGAAAAGGAAAATTATAAAGCGTAGCGATGACTTTTTGTGCTGGTTCTTTCTCCGCCTGAGGTCCCGCGCTTATTCGCCGTTCGAGGAGCTTTGGATCGTGCCGCGCCAGATATACGGTAATCATCACTGTAGAAAATATGAATGTTGCCAGGGAACGCCCATCCTGCCAGTAATTGAGCGTCCCGGCGGGCAAAAATATAAGCGCTGCAAACGCGATGATTCCAAAGATAGCTGACTTGATTGCTTTAACGTAAAGTTTGCTCATAACCTTATTTTATCACCGAACGGAGTTTGAGGCGGCTCTTCTGTTCTAACGCATAGGGGAGCAGTGTAGGAAATGTGAAAAAAAGTTTGGGAGGGTTAGAAACCACCCACAACGTTTTATGGGCTGGGCTTTATCCGCAGCGGTTGACACCGAACTTCATTGTCGACTAGGCTCTCGAACCGGGTTGCTTATCAGCCTCCTCATAATTAGTTGCTGAAAAAAGTTTTCAAAGCAGGAGTCAGGGGAACCCACATGGCTCGACTTGGGGTCACAAAGAAGAAACAGAGTCCGCACGCTACCGAACTCAACCGACTCAAAAGAGAATTACAGACGTCACCGCACAGCTTGAGTCTCGCTGATCGTGAGCAGCATTGCAACGAGCGAGGTTCTCGTGTCATCGCTTATTCTGTCGACCGATGCTGCAAATCGGTGTTGACGTTGTTTCGCCGAGAATGCTGCGCGGTTTTGTGAGCCGCCGATGCTCTTATCTTCGGCTCGATGGTGACTTCTCGCAAACGAGTAGCGAGATATGGTTTGATGCCCGGACTTGCGGAAGGCGGGCGGCGACCCATAACGCGGGAACCCCTATCGGTCGGGCAATCCTCGATCGCCAAACTGTTCACGTTCATGACCTAAAAGCAGAATTGGCATGCAGTTCGCGATTCCAGACCATCGGTCGAATGCCGCCGGTACGCGTACCGTCCTGCAATACCGCTCCTGCGCTGCGAAACGCCATTGGGGCTATCGCAGTTCGGCGACAGCGAAGTGGAACCTTTCAGCGATAAGCAGATCGCTCTGCTCAAGACCTTCGCCGATCAAGCGGTCATCGCCATCGAGAATGCCCGACTATTTGGGAACTAGAAGAGCGAAAGCCGAGTCGACTGAAAGCCTGAGCAGCAAACTGCGACAAGTGAAATCTTTGGGGTCATCGCCAGCTCGCCGACGGATATCCAGCCGGTGCTGGATGTAGTCGCCGAGAACGCCGCACGTGTCTGTGCGACGCAACGACGATGCTGTCATCTTCCGCATCTGAGGGCAGACAGCCTTCAACCGGGCCGCCCATTACGGGCCATGATTCTCTGGCAGGCGGTGAAGAGAGTTCAGCCTATCAGCCGTGGATTGCCTGCTGGCCGGCGCCGTCGTCGACCGACGGACGATTCATCATACACGATATGGCGACAGAGATCTGAAACCGAATTTCCTGAAGGTTTGAGCTTTCAGAAACGTGGCTGGACATCGCACCATACTGGCCACGCCGTTGCTGCGAGAAGGAATTCCCATCGGGACTATCATGATTCGCCGGACCGAAGTTCGACCTTTCCGCGAAAAGCAGATCACACTACTCAGAGACCTTCGCCGACCAGGCCGTCATCGCCATCGAGAACGTGCGGCTTGTTCCAGGAACTCCGGCGAGCGCAACGCAGAATTGCGCGAGGCCCTGGAGCATCAGACGGCAACGGCCGAGGTGCTCGGCATCATCAGCCGCTCGCCGACGGACGTGCAGCCGGTGCTCGACGCCATCGTCGAGAGCGCGGCGCGGGTTTGTGGGATTGATGACGTGGTGCTGCGACTCCGCGAGGGGAACACTATGGTTCCGCGGGCTCATTTTGGTCCCATACCCATTGGCCGCGTCGAGATCAGTATTGATGAGCCACAGTATCGCTGGATGCGCGAGCACGGCACGCTCCACATTCCCGACGTCCGCGCGCAGAACGATTTCCAACGTTGGGTTCCGTCAGCGGCTGGCGCACCTTCTTGGCCGTTCCCTTCGTCAGCAGGGAGAACTCATTGGAACGCTGAACGCACGTCGCACCGAGGTGCGCCCCTTCACCCCGGCGCAGATCAAGCTGCTCGAAACCTTCGCCGACCAAGCGGTGATCGCCATCGAGAACGTGCGGCTGTTCCAAGAACTCAAGGAATCGTTGGAGCAGCAAACCGCGACGAGTGAAATCTTGGGCGTCATCGCCAGCTCGCCGACGGATATTCAGCCGGTGCTGGATGCGGTCGCAGAGAATGCCGCGCGGCTATGCGACGCAATGACGCAGCGATTCGACTCGCGTCGAAGGTGACGTGCTCCGATTGGTGGCGCACTATGGACCTATTCCAGTCTTCGCAGTCGGCCGAACTAGCCCGATTGAGCCGTGGCTTGCAGCTGAGCCGGGCCGTTAGTCGACCGGCAAACGATTCACGTCCATGATCATGCTGTGCGGATGCGCGACTGAGTTTCCGGAGGTCCGGCTATCGCAGCAACGAGCACGGTGCTCGGACCGTACTTGCCATGCCACTGCTGCGCGAAGGTGTTCCGATCGGGCTAATCTTCATTCGACGAACTGGAGGTGCGTCCTTTCACAGACAAGCAAATCGCTCTTCTCAAGACCTTCGCCGATCAAGCGGTTATCGCCATCGAGAACGTGCGACTGTTCAAAGAATTGCAGGAGCGCAACGCGGAATTGCGCGAAGCGCTGGAGCATCAGACGGCAACGGCCGAGGTGCTCGGCATCATCAGCCGCTCGCCGACGGACGTGCAGCCGGTGCTCGACGCCATCGTCGAGAGCGCGGCGCGGGTTTGTGGGATCGATGACGTGGTGCTGCGACTCCGCGAGGGCGACGCTATGGTTGTCGCGGGCTCATTTTGGTTCCATACCCATTGACCGCGTCGAGATCAGTATTGATGAGCCACAGTATCGCTGGATGCGCGAGCATGGCACGCTCCACATTCCCGATGTCCGCGCGCAGAACGATTTTCCAACGTTGGGTTCCGTCGGCGGCTGGCGCACCTTCTTGGCCGTTCCCCTTCGTCAGCAGGGAGAACTCATTGGAACACTGAACGCACGTCGCACCGAGGTGCGTCCCTTCACCCCGGCGCAGATCAAGCTCCTCGAAACCTTCGCCGACCAAGCAGTCATCGCCATCGAGAACGTGCGGCTGTTCCAAGAACTCAAAGAATCGTTGGAGCAGCAGACTGCGACGAGTGAAATCTTGGGCGTCATCGCCAGCTCGCCGACGGACATTCAGCCCGGTGCTGCGGATGTGTTGCGGAGAAAGCGCGACGCGGCTTTGCGGCTGGCGACGATGCTAATATCTACCGTCTCGAAGGCAGGTCAGTGCGGATCGTGAGCTGCGGTGGAATCAGCGTCTGATACCCGACGCGAGAGCGGCCGCCTCGCAGGTCTGCCTCCGGCAGAGCGATGATCGACCGTCAGGTAGTTACATATTCACGACATGATGTCGAGTGCGCCAAGGAGAATTTTTCCGGAAGCCGTTGGTAGGTCAAAACACCTCGGTCGGCACCGTTTGGCCGTCGCCGCTTCTTCGTGAAGGCACTGCGATCTGGGCGATTCCGATTCGTCGCAATGAGGTTCCGACCCTTTCAGCGACAAGCAAATCGAGCTGCTGAAAACCTTTGCCTGACAGGCTGTGATCGCCATTGAAAATGTCCGGCTAGTTCAAAGAAACCAAGCGCGCAACGCGGAATTGCGCGAGGCGCTGGCGCATCAGACGGCAACGGCTGAAGTACTCGGCATCATCAGCCGCTCAGCCCACTGACGTGCAGCCCGGTTCTCGACGCGCATCGTCGAGAGCGCAGCGCGGGTTTGTGGGATCGATGACGTGGTGTTGCGACTCCATGACAGGAGACATTACGCTTCCACGGGCTCATTTTGGTCCATACCCATTGAACCGTAGTCGAGATCATACTGATGAACCACGGTTTCGTTGGGTGCGTGAGCACGGGACGCTCCCTATTCCCGACGTACGCGCCCCAAAACGATTTCCGACGTTTGGTACCGGCGCCACCTTCCACACAGTTCGAGATCGTTCCCCTTCGCCAGCAAGGAGAACTCGACTGGAGCACTAAACGCACGACGCGCCGAGTGCGCCTCTTCACCCTGGCGCAGATCACGCGCTGCTGCTGGAGACCTTCGCCGACCAAGCCGTGCTGATCGCGATCGAAAACGTGCGTGGCTGTTCCAGGAACTCGGGCGGAGTCGCTGGTGCAGCAGAACTGCTACCAGCCAAATCCTTGGCGTGATTGCCCGCCTCGCCGCATACACGATATCGGCAGCCTGTGCCGCGACGTTTCGCGCCAATGTGGTGAGAACGCCGCAAAAAGCCATGGCAAGGATGCAATCTGACGCCGCGATTTGGCGTGCCGTGGACTGGCGATTATAAGTTTTTGGCCTGTAGCCTCGGCTGGATCGATCCCCACAATTCACCGGCGGGAGGAGTGTTAGATCGATGAAAACCGTCGTGGTCCTCTGGGCAGAGCAATGATCGACCGAGAGACCATCCACATCCATGATTTATCTCAGTTCAGAGACCGCCAAGCCGAATTTCCTGGCGGCCCGGACTCATCGCGTGGAAGCCGTCGGCAGCCGGACCCGACCCTCGTTGCACCCGGCGCTGCTTCGTGAAGGATTGCAATCAGGGCGATTCGCACTACGCGCTGCACGGAGGCTCTGTCCCTTCGCCGGACAAGAAGCAGATCGCGCTTCTCAAGACCTTACGCCGTGACCAGGCTGCGATCGCTTGTTGAGAACGCGCGGCTGTTCGCAGAACTCGGCGTGAATCTCTGGGGCAGCAGGACTCGCGCACCAGCGAAATTCCCGGTGTGATCGCCAGTTTCGCCGACGGACATATTCAACCTGGTGTTGAACGCTGGTAGCAGCAAACGCTCATGTCGAGCACTATGCGTGAGGCAGCTGGTCGCACAGATTCGCCTGCGTGGATATGGCGCCCGCCACCGATCGGTGGCATCATTTGGAACTCTACCGGCCCCGTGAATTTGGGTCGTGCAGGCCGAGGAAAGCCTTTCAGCCGATGGCTGGTTCTTTACGCGAGGAACAAACGCTTATATCTCCGCCGATCTGTGTGGAAAGAGTCTGCCTATTCTTCATCCCCGGGAACACGGACCCTTCTCCGATACCCCAACCTGATCGCAGGGGACCCCCGGTAGGTTCGATCAACATCAGGCGAACTGGGGTTCGCGTCCCTTTCCCAGAGATAGACTTAAATCAAACTGCTTGAGACCTTTGCAGCTCAAGCTGTTATCGCGATTGAAGGAACGTCCGACTATTCAAAGAATTGCAGAGCGCAACGCGGATCATGAGGCCCTGAGCATCGTATCGGCATCGGTCAAAAAGTCGTGGGATCATCAGTCGCGCCCGCCTACTGGCGTCGCAGCTTTCGTCCCCGACGCTAACGTCGAGAGCGCCGCCGCCTTCCGCAGCCAGTGGTGGCTGATATCGTGGAGCTGCGGCTCCACGAGGTGGAATAGTATGCGGGCTCTGTTGGTCCCATACTCTGGCACCTGCTTCGGGTCGCGAAGAAACCGGCATTACGATGCAGCCGTCAGCAGATCGAGCAGCACAATGCTCCACATCTCCTGACGTCCGCGCCCAGTGAAATTATTCTCCTGGCAATCGCCGTTTTTTTCCGGCGTCTTTAATTTTTCTTCTCGCCACCTCGTCATATGGGAACTCATTGGAATGTTGGCGCACGTCGCACCGAGGTACGCCCCTTCACCCCGCCCGATCAGCCAGCCGAAACCCTCGCCGACCAGGCCGGTCATCGCCATCGAGAACGTGCGCTCTATTCAAAGAACTAGAGGCGCGGACTGACGGAGCTGGCGCGCTCGGTCGGTGAGCTGAAAGCTTTGGGTGAAGTCGGCCAAACGGTCAGCTCCACGCTCGACCTCGAAACCGTGCTGACGAGAATCGTTTCCCACGCGGTCCAGTTGAGCGGCACCGACGGCGGGGCGATTTACGAATACGACGAGCAATCGGAAGAGTTCCTGCCTACGCGCAACCGGATCATATGGAAGAAGAACTCATCAACGCGCTTCGGGCCAATCCACCTCGGCTAGGAGATGGAGTGGTAGGTCGGGCGGCAGCGAGCCGCGAACCAGTGCAGGTCCCCAATATCCTCGAAGAGCGCGCTTACGCGCCGCGCATGCGCGAGATGCTGGAGCGCTTCGGTTTCCGTGCCAGCCTGGCCGTTCCCTTGCTGCGCGAAGACCGCATCATCGGCGGGTTGGTGGTGCGGAGAAAATCGACCGGCGAGTTTCGCCCTCGAAGTCGATCGAGCTTTGAAAACCTTCGCGACCCAGTCAGTGTTAGCGATCCAAAACGCCCGGCTGTTCCGCGAGATCGAGGATAAGAGCCGCCAGATCGAGGCTGCCAACCGGCACAAGTCGGAATTCCTCGCCAATATGTCGCACGAGCTGCGCACCCCGCTCAACGCCATCATCGGCTTCTCTGAAGTCTTGGGGGAGAGATTGTTCGGCGAGCTAAACGAGAAACAAGCCGAGTACACCGACGACATCCTCTCCTCCGGCCGCCATCTCTTGTCGCTGATCAATGAGATCCTCGACCTGTCCAAGGTCGAGGCTGGGCGCATGGAGCTGGAGCTGGCTACGTTCGATCTGCCCTTGGCAATCGATAACGCACGCACCTTTGTGCGCGAGCGGGCCACAAAGCACGGCATCAACCTCGACGTTACATGTTGACGAGCGTCTTGGGGATTTCGTGGGTGACGAGCGCAAGATCAAACAGATTCTTCTCAACCTGCTTTCCAACGCGGTGAAGTTCACCCCGGAGGGAGGACGGATCGGAATTAACGCCAGGCAGGCTGATGGTTCGGTGGAGATCTCGGTCAGTGACACCGGCATCGGGATCGCCCCGGAGGATCAGCCAAAGATCTTCGAGGAATTCCGCCAGGTGGAGGCGACTACGCACATAAGGTCGAAGGGACCGGACTTAGGTTAACCTTGGCCAAGAAGTTTGTCGAACTGCATGGAGGAAAGATCTGGGTAGAGAGCGAGGTCGGCAAGGGCTCTACCTTCAGCTTTAGCTTACCTGAGAGATCATCGCCGCCAAGCTGATCTGATCGTGAGGAATAACGATAAAATACCGTCAGCTTGAGCCCGGCGGTCACGGGGGATGTCGATGACAGCCATTCGACGCGGCAGCGTATATCGCGGCAGCAGGGGGCACCATGTTGATGGACAGTCTGATATTCAGTCAGCGGTACAGTATCAATTCGATGTCCGCTCCGGTCGGGTGTTGCGGAGCTGTTTGCGGTGGCTTCAACAGCCTCAACGTTTGACATGAGCGTTCTGGCTGGTTCCGTGCATCTGGTCCTTCTGCTACACGTCAGTCTTGCCGAATCTGGCAAGTCCTTGATTCACGCCTGGCGGGTCAAGTGTCGTGAGGTCGAGCGGTATTGGGTCGCCGATCCACTGCGCCAAGGTTGTGTGATCTGCGAGATCGTCTCGCGTGAGCGGGTGCACGAGCAACGGTCAACCCCGACGACTTCAGAACGGGAACAATCTTGTTCAGATCCGCCTCCTGGAAGTGAACCTCGAATTGCGGATCAGGGTGAGGACCAACTTTGTAATCTCGCATTTGGCCAACAAAGATTAGACCGGAAGATCTGTCGATCGTCATTGTGCTCAATAGTCGACTGTGGAGGGCTACAGCGGCTTCCCGTGTCTCCGGCGTGTAGTAAACGTGGGCGTGAAACGGCGCGTCTCTGACTTTGCATGTAAGTACCTCACTTGTCTCCGGCATTTGAGCTGGGGGAAAGGGCGCTGCTCGCAATGCCGCCGTTTGAAACGACTTCCGGGTTTAGGGGCGGCGCGCGGCAAGCCGGCGCTACGCCCGCGTCCCCCCGCAACCCGGGCGCGGCGCACGATCATTTCTTGCGCTCCCCGCTTCAACACGGGCTCTTCGCTCCTCGAAAGAACTTTCCCTGTCGGGGCTCCAAGCGCGCGGATCTCGTGAAGCGGCATCGACTGGGCAAGACGAATCACCGATGCAGTCTCCCGCCGACATCTCACTCGCACTCTGAGAGCCACCATTGGGGCCAGGTTCCGTAGCTTGTCGGGCATGCGTCAAACGAGTAGGGCCGGCAGTCCGCGTGTGTCGAGGAGCGCGGCAAGGAACGGATCCCCGCCCGAAAGATTGAAACGCGTCCTCGAGGGTGGACGGCAATGCCGTTCTCTTCAAAGGAATTGACGGTATTACCGAGGTGCAATGTGCTTGTTCCGTAAGATTCGTGATGAATTGATGCGTGTCTTTTTAGCTCCAGCACGACCCGTATTAGCCAAGCGGCCTGCATCCGGTGATTGCACCAACACCGGACACGAAGGCAACGCGCAGCAGCCAGAGTGGGTGCGGCGATCGACAGCGCGCCTCCCAGTCTGGCACGAGGTCCAACTCCGGGCGTCGTGAATCCGGGGCCAGTCGTCGAAACGGGGACTTCTTCGGGCGCGCGCCCCGGCGTAGCGCCTCGACCGCGCGACCGCCAGTAACGCGCTCAGCCGGCTCTCAGGTCAGACTCGGAGACCGGCGAGCTTCGCGGGCAGCGCCCAGCGCCGGGAACTGGGAACGCGCGTACTACTGGTTGCGAGGTTTATCCGACCTTTCTGCAGTAGAAGGCAGAACGTGGTTTTTGTGGATATGACAACGGCAAAGGCCGCCCCGGCGAGTCCGAGGCCGATCCCGTCTTGAGAGTCTCGGCTGTGCTTGGTGCCATTAGCCTGAACCTGCGGCAGAACACACAACCTTCCGCCATCGTCGAAGAAAAAGCAAAGCTCCGCCTCTGAAATGAAGTTGGGCTTTCGGTCATTGTTCCAGTTTCTGGTCCCACTCTGGACGACGACTCTCAACTCGGCGGGTCCGGAGTTCGAGTCTCCGGCGGCTGCACCGAGCTTGGTTAATGCGCTGGGCTGAGGATCGACGCCGGGACCGGCTGGTTCACCGACATCCCGCCGCCAACTTTGCCGAGAACTATATGTCACTATGTGTTCGAATCGGTAAAATCGACCGGCTGAGACCGCCGTTAAACGCTTGAATAGATACCAATAGCGACCGATAGTGACACATAGTCTCGCCACGGCAAGAGGATTTGAAGTCCTCTGCTCTTGCTCTATTCGATTGCACGCGATTTACCGATAGATCGTCGCGCCGTGGATTGCTGTCCTTTGGACGGTGGGGGACCCTTAATCACTTTTGACCGTCAAGTGACGGCGCCTTGGGCTGATGCCAGTGCGGATCCTCATGGCCGAGGAACTCGTCCCTTGAACGCGGCGAAAATGGCCGAGGAGACGACCACCACGGCAACGGCCACGCCCGCGACTATGGCAGCCTGCTCAGCGATCTGCGGATCATTCGACAGAACGTACCATCGACGTAGCCGGCAGGACGAAACCGATGACGATCGCACCGATGGCGGCGCCGACATGGTTGCTGAAGGTCCGGGTGCCGAAGAGCGTGGATGCCCAGCGCTGTCCAGTCTCCTTGATGACTCCCATATGCCCAAACAGGCGGATCATCCCGAATCCGCTGCCCATCAGGACGCAGCGACGGCAAGATCATGACATACGTCGGGTTCCGCGATGCAGCAGCAAACCACCACACCATGCTCAGCACGATGAGGGTGCACCCCATCAATGTCTCGATCGGCCGGGTGAGTCTGTATTGTTCGCGGAAACGATGGGCGAGCAGGTGCAACGTGATCAAGGGGATCGTAAGCGCTAGCATGCCGATGCCTATTTCAGTGGCTGAAAGATCGGTGTCCGCATCGAGGATCACCGGGAAAGCTGCCACGATAACGAAGAGCGCACCGACGTGGATCGCTCCGAAGAGGTCGGTGATCCACATGCGCCGGTTGTGCAGGACGATGTTGGTGTCAAACAACGGGTGCGAGGACCTTCGATTGAGGACGAAGAAGCCGGTCAGGCAGGCAATCCCGGAAACCACGATGGCCGCGCTGAGCGGCCAGGAAGCCAGGTGCTCCTTGCCCGTCAGCAGCGCCAGGTAGGGGCTCAGCAGGCCGAGGCCGAGCAGCAGCGCGGGCAGCATAAGGGCGAATGTGAACACACTGTCCTCATCACGACTCTCCTTCATCGAGTGCGCACCTATTCCGACCGCGACCAGCATCAGCAGTGCGTCTGGCGATGAACAGCCGCCTCCAGGTCGACATCGGACGCGATCAGCGGGCCGATGACGGGGCCGAGCACCATGCCGGCCATGCCGGCGCCTCGCCACAACAGCCAGGCGTCATGGCGTGTCGTGCCGTGCATGGTCGACACGAGGATTCCCGCCGGTGGCGGTGAGGATCAATCCGGCACTGAGGCCCATGAACGCGCGAACCGCAACGAGCGACCACAAGTTGGTCACCGTCAAGCCGAGGACTGCGGCAGCAGAAAAGGCTAGACCGCCAATCATGAACATGCGCTTGCGGCCGAGAATGTCCGCCATTCGTCCGCCCGCAACCGCGATCATGATGAGCGCGACCGAGTAACTCGCCAGGGCGATCTTGACCCGTGAATGCGTGGCACCGAGTTCACTGGCAAGGCTCGAGTGGAACATCACGAACACCGTGCTGCCCAACCACGAGAGGAAGACCGAGAGAGTGATCGCGATCAGGCTCAGTCGGTGCCTCTGCGCTTCTCGCCCTTCTTTTTCTTCTTCTCCGCCTTCTTCAGCAGGTGTGCGGCCTCCTCCTCGGCGGTTCTCGGAGGCTTGGGCGGAATAGCTTCGGACTCTTCTTGAGTCTTGAGCGGCTCGACCGGGGTTGCTTCAGACATCGCGACATCCTCCTCAGACGGTTTCTTCATCATCGGCCAGCAGCATCTGCGGCACGACGACGAAGCGGTACTTAGGTTCCGCACCAGGCTGACGCACCAGCACCCAGATCAGGTCGAATCGTTCATCCGGCCACCGCTTCGGAATCTCGTCGATGTTAACGATCGGGAAGTGGCGCACGAGTTTCGCCAGCGTGCCGTGATGCCAGACGATCAACGCTGATTCCGGCCGGCCGAGCACCGCCTTGACCAGGTCCTCTTCATTCCCGTGGGTGTGAGAGTCCTCGACGTCAACCTTCAGGCGCTTGGCTGTCGGAGTCGCGGTGTGCATCTCCCGCTTGCTCTTCGCTTCGTGGGTCGGCCGGGTTGCGAATATTCGGCCCGGTCGCACGACATGGGGATGGGACTTGGAGGGAGCATGGGCGAACAGACCTGCGAGGGCACCGGCTCGGGTCCAGCCCTGCACTGAAAGGGGAGTGCTCATCGATCTCGCCGTGATGATTGACCCCGTGCGGTCGCGAGCCCTCTCCGGGCTTTTCGCCATGGCGCACGAACATGATGATTTCAGGAGCCTCGTTCCGATTTGCCACGTCACACCTTAACCGTTCCTCGGGCCGCCGGACGCTGCCGCCGGCGAATCCGTGTTGAGAGGAGTTTTTAGCGGGCTTTTGTTCTCGCCGGGTGCCATACACCCACGCCTTGGGCATGGGGCCCGCTGCCGGGCCAATGACTTCTGGCGGCCGTTTGGGACACTCGGGATCTGCTGCGAGTGAGCGATGTCCGCCACCGTCGCGAGCGCGGCGAACACGCCGGCAACGACCTTGAGTGACTGAGACTCACTATTCATCGTCGACTCCTCGCTTTCCGATGTTCATGCACTACGCCGCGTCCGCGCGGTAGTCAACTGCTGAAAGCCGAGGTCTGGATAGTTGAAGTCGGTTCCGAGAAACGCCTCGCCTTCACCTTCACCAAGCTTTCGACAACCACGGACAAGGTAAAGAGTCTCCGCCGTCTCTTTCCACAGGCCTTCAGGCTTCTGTGGTTTCTCCCAGTGCTTCAGGAGTTCTTGTGTCTTTGGGTCAGAGGGGGCGGATCGAGCTGCACATCGACGCAGTTCAGCTCCTCATACTCAATGGTTGGGCCTGGAGTCTACAACGGCGAAATAAATTGGGATCGGACCGTGCTTCTCGACGATCTTGCCGCAGTGACCCAACGCTTCCGACTGCGAAACGTGCGCAGAGCGGTATGGCTACTGCCGGCGGCTTGATGGCTTCTTGAAGATGGCGCTCGTGATTTCCTCGCGAACACCGCGAGCTCCGTCTCGAACCGTGAGGTCGCTTGGTGCATAGAAGCCTCCCTAGTGCCGCCTAACCAGTACACACAAACCGGCTTTTGTGGATATTAATATCGGCAAAGGCGGCCGGCAAATCGAGGGGCCGACTTCGTCTTGCGTCCTTGGCTGTGGCTCTCGTCCTATGCCTGAACCTGGGCAGAACATACACCTTCCAATTGTCGAAGGAAAAAGCAAGCGGACCTCGAAATAGCTCGTTGCTTTGAATGTGCTTTGAATAGAACCATCTGCTGTTATGTGTTCGAATCGGTAAAATCGAAGGTCAGCGCACCGCTGTTAAACGCTTGAATAGATACCAATAGCGACCGATGGTGACACATAGTCTCGGCTACGGTAAGAGGACTGAAAATCCTCGTGTCGGGTGCGCGGCCGTCACAGTTTAAGAGCTTCTGCGAGACGCAGCCGAGTTGTGACGGTTTAATTCGAAGAGTTGGGCTGAAGACATGGCTGTAAACCTTGCCCGATCCTGTCCTAGATGCCGCAACTATTTCGGTGTGGTAATCGCGGAGCCCAAGGCCGTAGGAAGTCACAACCCATCAATGGTCGTTGTGCCGTCTGCGGATACGAAATCCACTAGACGCTACTTCCAGGTTATTGCGGAATCAGCCGTCGATAAAATCTCACCCGGTCCAAAGCTGGACGCGTTAACCGCTGAAAAGGTTTTTGGTTGGAAAAAAGTGCACAAGCATAACGGTGCGCTTCTCGGTAGAAAGCAGGACAAGGCCGGTCGATGGCGACGGACTAAGGTGCCAAACTATTCAACTAATCCGCTCCACTCATATTCGGTCGAGAACCGGATGCAACAGCTTGGCCGAATGGATCGATACCAAAGAACTCTCCAAGATCACCCGTTCCAAAAACATTCCGTCCGATTGGGCTTCGCCGGATCAACGCTGTCGGGCGGCGATCAAAGCTGTTGGAAGATACGGCGAGGTCATTCCGTTGAGTCGCGGTCGCAAACAGATTCAAAAATAGAATCCGGGTCTTTGTCGCACGAACTCGTAGCTGCACGAATCTGTATGCCATCTCCTACGTTACGCCAGTCGTGTGTCACCAATCCCCTTACTGAAAATATTCGATCTCATCCTAACTTATTATCCGGCAAACAGTTCTGGAAATCGGCATGGGCCTTGCGTGACACTGTTCATGGCCCCTGCTAAAGGAAAGTCTGCGAAGTTAAATTCACATTACGGTATCAACTCGGGCGGGATAGTTTGCCTCAATAGAGTTGCCGTAATGAAGGAATGCTCTTTTCTCAACGCTAGCTATATCCCTGCCCTGACTGCTTACGAATATCGGGGCTATATCATCAGCGCATGGGCAAGACCTGAATCTACGAACGGCTCCACGTCAGTTGGTATTGTTTACGAGCAGGGCCAGTTCGGATCGATCATCCAGGTTCAGAGAATCGAGGGCGAGTTGTTCGAAACTAAAGAGCAGGCGGAGCAACATGGGATAGAGCTGTGCAAAGAATGGATCGATAAGCTGAAGCCTGAATTTTACCGTCGCGTTAGCTGAGTGAACCTTATTTTTCTAATTGGCGGTTTTCTTCGTCCACACCGCACTCGACACTTGGAGGTAGAAAATAGCAGTTTCTGGGCTGTTTCAAATAGATTGCTTTCCTACTAACCGCGCCATTTTTGCTTTTAATGTGCTTCTAGCGGTTTCAGATTGATACCACAAGAGCGACTTATCAACAAATACAATCGCCACAGGTTCGCTATTATAAACATCCGGGATCGCGCGTCCGTATTCATTAAAACGTTGCTTTAGTGTCTGAAGCGTAACAAGTAAACCGTAATCGGTATTATAAAAGCCGATCATATAGTCCATGATATCATTATTTTTGCTTGAAAATGGCTCCGCGCCAATTAATTCTCTGCCGCAGTTTTCCAAAAGCTTTTGGACATCAGAATTCATTGTTTTCGAGATGAATTCCCGTCTTTCATCTGCACGCAGACCAGGCGCCATCAGCTGCAAACACCAATAGTTGTAAAAATAAGGCCGCAGAAAAGATTTTTTTCATGAACTACTCTATTTGTATTTTTAAGGCCATCCCGGTTTAAGTGCGACTGAACCCGCCATAGGTGTAGCGCTTTCTATGGCAGGGTAGGGTTGAGTCAACCTCTTTCAGTTTGGCAAACCACATGCCAGCAGAAGCCGCTTGAAATTTAGTGAGCAAACACTTTCAAAGTGTTTGAATAAGTAGACACTCAGAGTTAGAGTTGGTGCGAAATTCACTCACCGTCGCATTTAACTCTAAAACCCGGCCGGGGTTTCTGCGTCAACCCTTTATCCAACCACCTCACTCTCTTAGTATTCCGATGCCTGAAAGAATTAGGGATAACTGGCCAGCCTGAAAACTGCGTCGATCTCCGGAACGGCTTCGGGGCAATACTTTTTTGCCGCGTCACAAAGGATCTCCGCCTCGGACCGATCGCAAACGATCAGATACTTCCTTACGGCCCTGATCTCGACGGCCTTTTTGAGAATAGGGCAAGCTGGGGAAGGCTGCTTGATCCGACTGAGAAACAACTGATGGGATATCGACGACAAAGAGATGACCATCAATACACGGCTTTATTCGTCTTGTCGTCGTCATCAAAAATTTGACCATTCGGATTAAGCCGATCACCGCCGCGGGAGCACGGGCCGCCCTGGCGAGAGGGCTCATATTGCTTGGGAGCCCCCAGGATCGGCCCAAGTGGTCCCATCGGAAACACCTCTTCGATATGGTCCTTGTCGGTGGTTTCTGTATAAGCACGTTCATTATGCTTTTGTGTGTCCATGATTACCTCTTTTGTTGCATAGTCCTAACTTAGTTGCGGGTGTGATAAAGCGCGTCGCACCAGTGTGGAAACAAGGATCAGGCGGCTGGTTTAACATCTATTTTATTGTTGACCAGAACTCCCGGTTTTGCGCTCTTTGCCAATTCGGTCGCTTTTTCCCGTGCGGCATGGGAGCGTACAGTGCCAGATAGTGTTATCTCATTTCTCTCGGCGTCAGCATTCACACTAAGGTTAGCTTCTTTTAATTGAGTATCCTCCTCAAGCTTTGCCCGAACTGCCTTTTCTAGATCATAGTCGTTGATCTTCGATGCGCTTGGACTTGTAGATGTACGAGTACTTGGCTGTCGACCCCGCTCGTCGCACCCTGCGAAAACCACATTGAGACAAAACAACACTGGGATTAACCATCTAAAGGCTTTCATAAGAGCCCGTGATCTTCATTAACAAAGTATGTGCCAACTTCGCTGATGCAAGATTTCCTTCAATCGGCAAAGGAAATATTTGGCTTTGATTTCCGCGAGAGTGTTTTTGTAGGTATTTCAGCGCAGCGATGTATGTTGTAAGGAGATCCGCGGGGGATAGTTAAAAACTACATCGAAGCACGGCTTAGTGCTATCTCTTGGCGATTCATCGGCAGTGCATTGAACGCCGGAGGCCTCGTCTAAACGCTTGTCGCCCGGCAGGATCTCGACACCCGAATCTCGGGTTGACAGCTCTGATCGCATGGGGAGACAATAACAACTTATCGGCGGGGGAAGAGGCCAGTCTCTCTGAAAAACCGGGAATCAAAGAGGGATGCAGCTCTAGAGAGAACCGATTTCCATCGTAAACGAGCTACCTGATCAGAGCCAATGAATTATTCAAGAATCCTCCGGGTTATTGGGCAGAAGCTAGAGCCGTTACGACCTGAAACATATGAAGTGGTGTCCTACGGTAACTGTTATCTCGTCCGGTGCCGAGTCAAGGAAGACAGCCAGGGCAAGAAAGAGGAAGAAAAAAAGGTTAGGGATTGGCAGCATTTCTGCGGCTATGGAGGGAACCAGAAAATCTGACTGCTCGTGAGAAGCCGAACGAGGGTACTTCCATGAATGTGGAGTTCTTGTATTCCCTGGAAGAGCTAAACCACGAGGATGAAGAGCACAAAGAGCCGAGACGTGATCCCAATGCGATGCCTGATCCATATAGTCTCTCCAATACCCTTCGCGCAGTTGGGGCGTTTTTAGACCGCAAGCCTGATATCAAACTTCTCTTTGCTTCCAATCACGGTCAAGAGGTAGTCATTCTGTACGAGACAAAGGGCGGTGTTCGTCATTTTGAAGAATATCCGATTTCCACGATCTACGAGTTTTGGGTTAAAGAGTACGTAAAAAGGAAAAATGAATTGATCTTCGGCATCAAATCAGGGTCACGAATAGTAGGGCACCTTGGCTAATCGTTAGCGCCCCGCTTGAATCCGTGTCGCTCATTTCATACCGGCGGAGCTTCCACGGCTCCTACTTCCTAGTTCCAAGTCACTGTAGAAGCTCCTTGGATACTCTAGTCCTGTGTTCCGAAAGAACCGAAGGTCGCAATTAAATTCCGAGTCGCGGACGGTGACTCTCCTGGTTTCGAGCTGAAGCCTTTTTGCTTCTTACATTGATTTCCTCTGCATGAAGGTGAAGCCTTTTCGCTTCCATAAAACAGAGGAGCAAACAATAATATCAAGCAGGGTGATGCCTGCTTCTTCGCTCGTAACCCGATAGGCATTACCTACAATCAAGTCACAGCAATGTTCACAGATCAGATCCCTACTTTTTCGCATATTGCCTCCTTTGGTATGTTAAGGATACGCGAGGAGCGCGTATAGACTCTAAATTGGCGAGGGGTGTTGGAACGAACGGTGTGCTAGCCCGTGAATTTACCTTATGCTGACCGTTAGGGATTTCTGTCTAATATTAGACAGTTTTAAAAAATAACTGGCAGTCAAAAACCGCTTCAGATCGGTCGTCACCTGCCTGATTGAAACGCAACAATAATTGCCGCGCCGTGCGGCTGGCAGCATACTCGCAAGGCACTATCTTTCGCTCAGGCCGCCTCAGCTCGATTGTAGAAGTCAAATGCCTCCAAGGACCGATCTTTAATAGCAAAGAAGAGGCAGAGCAGCATGGACTACAGCTTTGCAAAGACTGGATCGACAAGCGGCGGGATAAACGTCCTTGACCTTCTAATAACCCGAAGCTATAGGTGCCTGGATTATGTGTGGGCCGCTACGACTATTTCCCCGGAACTTCAAAATTCATCCAACTTGGCGGAGTCTAGATTTCAGGAGTGGCGCGTCTACCAGAGGAAACGCGGCCTTTTCTTTCTAGCGAGGCCCTTAGTTTCCACACGCTTAAAAAATGTTAACAGGTGAGGAACAGCAAGCAATTCCAGAAAAGCGGATTTTTATGTCCGCTCTTAGGCCGCAATCTGACGACGGCGATAGTCCAAAGGGGTTGAACCGGTCCAGCGTTTGAATGCGCGATTGAAGGCACTGACTTCGGAATAGCCAAGCAGAAAGGCAATTTCCGTAAGTGTGTTTTTGCGGTCCTTTAGGTAGTGGGTTGCAAAACGCCTGCGTGTATCGTCGGTTAGTTTCTTAAAATCAACGCCATATTCCTTCAGCTGCCTTTGTAGCGTGCGCGGGCTCATCGCTATTTTCTTTGACACCCGTGCAAGCTTCGGGTCTCCATCTCTCATCGACTCCGCGATGGACTTTCGAACCGAGGCAAGGAGGCTGTCTTCTCGCGGCATTTCGTTTAATACACTTTCGAGGTAACGCTTCAAGATCCGATAAAGCCGTGGATCAGCGGCCGGTATCTCTCGCTCTACAAATTCGCGTTCGACAACAAACGCATTGGTTTCACAACCGAACGAAACGGGAGCGCCAAAAACCCGGTGATGTTCTGCAATCTGACCTGGAGCCTGATGTGCAAACTGCACTTCTTGCGGCGTCCACTGGCTGCCTACCATAATGCGCAGAGTGTTCAGCGCTACTGTCATACTGCATTCATTGTGTTGTCGCGGGGCTTCGATACCCAAGTCGGTTAGCAGAAATCTTATATAACCCCAATTCCCTTCGACAGTAAAAAACCACTTGGCTGCTTGATTGAAGACATGATAGGTAACGCTCGACGTTGACTATCCCGGCTGCAATCGTGGGGAGTTCAAGAAGACATAGATCAACGGGCCGAGGTTCTTAGGGTTGGAACGTTCGCCAAAATGCAGTCCGAAACAGTCATCAGCCGTTGCCCGGGCGGCTTCTTCCAAAAGCCGGGCGAAACTGGCACTCGCGATGAATCCTTCAGGATTGGAAAAGGCCGAGCGGTCTAATCCGATCGTACGCAAAACGTGATCCGGATTGCCACCAGCCGCCGTGATGGCATCAAACAAGCCGGTCGTAGCGGCGATAGAGATCATCGGTCTTACGCGCACAGACTCAGGCCTCTTCTTCATCCTTTGCTCCAAGTCGCTGTCGGTGTCAATCGGAAACCGGATGATTAAGCCCGTGCGTAAACATTGACCGAGAAACCCGCGTCAAGCACCTGGTGGGAAGCCGCCGTTGCATCATTCCCGCTGACTGGTTTCTACGAGTGGCGTAAAGAGGGAAAGCGCAAGGTCCCGATGTGGGTTCACCTCAAGAGCCGGGAACCGTTTGGCTTCGCTGGCCTGTGGGACGTGTGGCGCAAGCCGGATGGGAAGCGGGTGGAGTCATTCACGATCATCACCACGGAACCTAATGAACTGGTGCGGCCTGTTCACAACCGTATGCCCGTGATCCTCCGACCGGAAGACGAAGAACAATGGCTTGACGCTTCTCGAACACCTTTCGTCAAAGCCAAATCACTGTTGAAGCCTTATCCCGAAGAGCTGATGGATGCTCACGACGTTTCACCAGTCGTCAACTCAGCGAAGTACGATGGGCCGGAGTGCATCCAGACCTGTTTCAGATGACGAGATACCTCGCACCGGGCAGTTGTCCCTGTTGTAAGCAATATTAAAATCACTTGATGACTTGATTCGCTCGCGCAAGGAACTCGGGCGAAAGTGTCAGCCCGATCTGTTTCGCTGCCTTCAGGTTGATCACGAACTCAAACTTCGTCGCTTGCTGCACCGGCAAATCAGCCGGTTTGGCACCTTTCAATATCTTGTCCACGTAAGACAGCCGCGCGCCGATAGAGGTCAGTGTAGTCCGACCCGTAGGACATGAGACCGCCCTCATCGACAAACTCCTTGTTTGAGGTAAATCAACAGGCAACCGGTATTTACCGGCAAGCTCGACGATCCGCTCTTTCGGCGAAAAAGCGGGACCGGCGGGCGTCATAAGCGCGTTGACCTGTTTCTGCTTTGCGGTTTGAAAGGCGCTCTCTAAGCCTTTGGTGTTCGGGTTGAGTCTCGATCTCCTCCAATTTTAGCTTTAATGCCAGCGCCGCAGCCTCTGAGCTCTTTCATTTGGAGGTCTTGTCCTATGCCGCCTACAGGCGTCCGCACGAAGCCCAACTCGGCGAAAGTCTGGGGACCGCGTCCTTGAGTATCTCTAGCCTTTTGGTGGTTAGCTCGGGCGATAAAGCTCGAAAGCCCGGTGACATTGCCTCCCGGTCGTGCCAGACTGGCAACCAGACCTGCACCCACGGGGTCCGCAGCATTGCGTCATCACGATGGGAATGGTACTGGTGGCGCTCTTGGCCGCCAACGCTGATGTCGACGACGCACCTCACGATGACATCAACCTTAAGACGAACCAAATCCGCCGCAAGCTCCGGCAGTGCGCTCAGTCTTTTGCTCTGCAAATCGGTAATCGATGGTGATATTTTTCTCCGTCAACCCAGCCAAGCTTCGCTCAGTTCTTGCCGAAACGCGTCCACGAGAACCGCGCTCGCGGAAGCAGTCCCTGGATCCAGGTAACCTATGCGGACAACTTTCTCCCGCCTGCTGCGCCTCGGCGAGATGAATGGTAGCTAGAATAAGAGCCGCGAGCGCATAGACAAGGATTTTTGCTCTCATAGTGCTCTGCTTATTTCACCACCTGCTATGATCTGTCAAGTTCGCAGAGTATAGTTTCTATTGATTCACCTTCGAGCCTTGACTCCACGCACTAGGTAGCGTTATACGTGCGCCATTTCATTCCCCAGGCGGCGATGCCGGACGGGCCGGTGGCCTGCCAGAGGGTGCGAGTGAATTATTTACCACCCCTGATTGTTATCTTCGCCCTCATTGGATGTTCTACGGTTGCCACCGACCAGCCCGACCGCATCAATGTCTTTCCTCGCGATACGGATCCACAAGTACGGACGTTTGTCGAGCGGGAGTTTCTTCAGATCATTGCCGTGACAGAGTCGCCGGCATGGCGGCCCACTGTTACTTTGGAGCACATAGGTCGAGGTTGGGTCGGGGCGACTTATGGTCCATGGGACATCCGCATCGAGACAAGTCTGGTCCAAACGGCCATGACGAATGAAGCGGCTCTGTGGGCCTTACGCAGAACAATTGCGCACGAAATCGGTCACGCGATGTCTGGTCATCGGTTCACTACAACAGCCAGGCAGCAAGGGAACGAATTGGAAGCCGACGCGAAAGGAATAGAGTACTTCAAGCGCCTTGGTTGGTCGTGCAAGCTCTGGGTTGATAACTTTGCCAGGGGTCTAAAGCGAGGCTATAACATCGACGCGGAACACGACTCAAAGGCAAGATATGACCAGGCGCAACAACTCTGCCCCACAGTCTGAGGGAAGTTCCTGTGCCAAAATCTCATCGCGTATAACGTTAACCGTTGCTTGAAGCGTGTTGGGCCGCCTGGAAAAAGTAACGTGTAGACTGTTCCCACATGATGATCGACGACGATACCCTCAAGCAACTGCTGCGGATCAACGATGAACTGTTGCAGCTATGCAAGTGGCTGAACGAAAAGCGCGACATGGAAACTTCATCTCGCCTTATACCGCTCGTGGACGATCTTACCCACATTCTGATAGAAGCGGGCAAGAACAAATTACACTGATGCAATGCCATGCAGCCATACAAGGGATACTTCATCTACGGGCAGTGCGCTGCTGGTTCATCCGTTTAGCCCGGACTGGTACGTTGGTGGCAGCGTTTTGGTGCCGGGCCACTCGTAGCTCAATCGTGGATATCACCCGCTTTCAGGCTTCAGCGGTTCACCGTGAGCACTCAACGTAACTCCACGAGAAGCTAACGGGGCCGCCGCCACCATCGTGCAGTCCTTATTTCCAAATTCGGACCCAAGGCATGACACTGACACCAGAGCTGCCCTGGGACGGACGTCGTCATCGGGAGATGGCTGACCGACTGCTGGCTGGAACTGGCCGACATGGACCATCGCCGAACTGGAGGCCGCGAAGCGCCGACGCAATCTATCTCGGCAGCTGCCCGGTCTTCAATGAGGGAAAGCAAATCGTCGGAAGCGTCGTCAGATCACTACCCGCTGCTTGGCGGGCTGGCTGCGACTTGCTTCATCGTGCTGGACTCCGGGCTCCACGACGACACCGGAGAGATCAGCAGCTGCGGCCAGCGCGAGTGATCAGCCGTGCAGGGGATGGCAAAGCCCCGGAAGTGGAGCCGCAAGCCGGCAAAGGTGAAAGCTGTGGCGGTCGCCAGCCGCAGGCCACCGGCGACATCATCGCAGTTCGGTCGCACTCCGGACCTGATCGACCCCCGACCGACGTTCGTGCCTGTTGGTCGCCTCGTTGCTCACCACCGGAGGGCGTCCCACCTGGTCAAGGGCTTTCACCGGCGGCCGCTCAGGGTCAGCGGCAGGGAGGACGCTGGTCTATGAGTGCCAGTCACACCGAGCTGGTCGGGTGCGCCCGCTTCGCTCGCGTCGTTATGACCCCGGCACCGAGCTGCCCGCTGCAGCCGCTAAGGCGGCGAATACGCCGGCACCCGCGAGCTGCTGACTCGGCAGGTGCCGTTCGCGCCAGGCTACGGCGCGGGAGATGTTGATCGACACCTATTGACCGTTTGGGCCTGACGCGTGGATCGCCCAGGTCAATCCCGGTGTGCACGCACCGCAACAGGCCCCCTTTGACCGAACTCGCGTCGATGAGTCAGCAGGTCATCGCCACGCTGTCGTCGTGCGCTGCGGCGTTCCGGACCCGTGGCGCTGACACAGTTCTTCGCCGACGGCGACGACTACACGCCGCGGACCTCCTCGGTCTCGCCGAGGACCGCCCGCCGATGATCTCGTTGCGCCCGCGCGGGTACCGGTACCCCCGCGAGCGGTGGCACCAGCTTGCGAGGGAGTGCCCCAGTCGCACTGCCGGGCAATAGTCGATGCAGGCGTGATCTGGTTCTGCCGGGTACCCGGTGGTAAAAGATCCTGGTGGCCATCGTGCTGTTCAGCCCGGCAGCGTGCCGTTCGGCCAGAGGAGCCGCCGCCTGCTGCCGCAACACCACCTCGCCATGGTGTTGCTGGCCTCGGGCGTCACTGGCACCGACCGCCGACGCCGTCAAGTTCACCCAGAGCACTGCGTGGCTAGCAAGACCAGTGAGGTCGATCAGCTCGACCGTCTCGGCCAGGAGCTCGACCTGTTGCGCGGCCAGCTGGCCGCGGTGCGCGGCCCACGGTCTCGGTCGAGACACACGAACGAAGCCGACCAGCTGGCGGAGGGCGGCGCCCACGCGCTGCCCTCTGACAGGGGACGACGCGTGACCGTCGAATACGACGGCCGCATCCGGTGCGGATGGATCGATCAAACACGTTTGGCCCCAGACGATTCGTCCCCTACCGGGACTACCACGACATCGAGTGGGGCCGCCGCTGCGCAACCCGCTGCTCCCAGCCTGAACGGATCAGCCTCGAGGCGTTCCAGAGCGGCCTGTCGTGGCTGATCATCCTGCGCAAGCGGGAGAAATTCCGTCGCAAGGTTCCACGGGTTCGATGTCGAATGCATCGCCCGTCGCTACACCAAACGCGACTTCGATCGGCTGATGGTCATTACCCTGGATAGTGCAACCGTCTGGTAAGATCAGCTAATTATCGTTAGATCATGCAGCAGTTTCGTTGATCTCGGATGCGTCGACCTCGCTGAGTTGCTAGTACATAACTGGAAACGCTATTCAT
>ERZ1370068.1720-contig-11645_pt1 | contig 137027 bp, 227 predicted proteins | sample MGYA00561227_ERZ1370068 | MGnify/ENA primary metagenome ERZ1370068 (study PRJEB38410, sample SAMEA6850437) | metagenome | study: Metagenomic assessment of the ecological functions of the soil: analysis of the soil microbiota associated with the...
TCAGTTACGTATTGCTGTAGATGTTCTTGCCGTCAGGACCGAACTTTACTTTTCCGCCCGGCGCCATTGCTGCGTAGCCCTTCGAAACGTCGAGCGCGGACAGCGCGTCACGCACTTTTGTGGATCGGTCGAGGCCGCCCGCTCAAGCGCATCGGCAAGCATGAAGGTTTGAGCGACAAGGCCGCCGGCATATTCGAATAGGAATTCGCCGGTGCGTTTCTTGTATTCGGCGTTCACCTTCTGGGCTTCGTCGCTCATGTCGTGGTTCCAATGCGCCACACCCTGCAAACCTTCGGCGAGCTTGCCGACATTCTTGTAGAAGTCGGGAATGACGAAACCGCCGGAGCCGCCGTTGATCGCGACGTTGAGGCCGACCTGCTTGACCGTGCGCACGATCAAGATGAGGTCGTTGAGATAAGAAACCGAGAACAGCGCATTGGCGCCGGAGGCCTTCACCTTGTTGACGAGTGGCGAGGCGTCGGTGAAGCCGGCCGAATAGGGTTCGAACATCACGATCTCGACACCCTCGGCCGGAGCCAATTCTTTGAGGCCGTTCGAGGTCGAGGTGCCGAACGCTGTGTTCTCGAAGATCACCGCGACCTTCGGCGTTGTCGCTGACGAGCTTAGACATTTGCAACTGCGCCTTGGCGAACTGCGAGGCACGCGCGAACGGCGTGAGATGTAGAGTGCGACCCTTGTTGAGCTGGTCGGAGCTCGAGCCGGTGATGATCGGCACTTTCGCGCGTTCCGCCACTTCGCTGGCAATCAAGGTCAGTGCGCTGGCAAAACAACCGTGAATCGCGGAGAGTTTGTTGCCCGAGATCAAACGGTCGGTTTCCGTGCGGGTGACGGTGGTGTCGCTCTGCACGTCCGAGACGATGAGGTTGAGCTTGGCACCGCCGAGCGATTTGATGCCGCCGGCATCGTTGACCATCTCGACCGCGAGCTTGGCGGCTGCGACGCAACCCACACCGATTTGCGCCATGCTTCCCGTCGTCGGATAAAGCGCGCCGATGTTTACGGTTTCCGCAGCGCGCGTAAGGATCGGCGGCGAAACGATTGCCGGCGGCGGCAAGCGCACCACCAGTCTTGATAAGAAAGTCTCTGCGGTTCTGCTTGGGCGAAATTCGGCGTACGGACCGTTTCATCGTCATCCCTCCCTGGGAAGTTGGGAGACCGCTAACTTCCGCAGCCTCAGTTCTTAGTTCTCTGTTTGTAGCAACGCTTGAGTTTTTCCGAGCATAGCCCTGGGTGCCTGCTGCTTACTCTACACATTATTGCTTTGACATGCAGGCGGTTTTGTCGGGAAATCCCCGCAAAGGCTGAACCCCACTCGCCAACCCTTGGTCATTCGAAGTAGGACGCCCTGGGACAGGTTAATTTACAGGCCCAGGCAACGAGATTGGGAGTGGCAGCCGCTGTCCGCTCTGAACCATAAAGCGGACATTCCGCCGTGTCGCTTTAACTCGAAAGCAGACATTAGGTCGCCATCGATCGAATGCCCGATGCCATAAGCGGACATTGGCACGGAAGTTTGCAGCAAGCCTGGGGGAGGGTTACTGAAAACGCGAGGCGGAGGCCCACGGCGCGGACCGCATCAATAGGGCGGTAAGTTTCTATCGCACCGGGCATGCGGCGACACTGGTGATTGAGCCATCCAACCGCCAACTCACCGTTGGGCACAGCTTCGAGACGGCCATAGCTTGCGCATCGTTCGCACGTACTCTCTTGTGTCCAGGCACCCAAGCCATCTCGGAATAGCTTGGTGACCAACCCGCCGATTGAACACAACTTGTTTCATCCAATGCCGAAATAGTCGCCCAGCGCTCGGTAAGTTTGTCGCGTGTGCTTTGTTCGTTCTTAACGCACGAATCAATGACGCCAGGAATTTTGGTGCCGGTCAATTCATCGGCCGCCCTCTGAATCTTTTTGACACTGTTTCTGAATATCAAATTGGGAGACCACCATCCCTCGATAGAGCAGCGGAAGAAGCCTGAGGATAACGGCGCATAAAACCAATTCTCGACAGAGTGTACATGGCTTTATCTCTTCTTAAATCAGACGAGCAAATCTTGTTTGTACCCGCACAGGAACCACGGCATTGACTGACGTCAAGCTCCCAAATCGCGCGGCGATGGCTTCAGCACGCACACACTCGCGGCGCAATTGCCATCCGCTCCACTCTGGGACATCGGACATAGGTCACGAAACTTTCTTGAACATGGCCCAGACAACGAAGGCCATCCACAATAATTGCTGCCGCTAAGACGATTAGAAAGTATTGGTTCTAGCGCCATGGGACCCCCTTTTCGGCGCCCGTACAATGCGCCTATTTCGGGCTACGCGCCTAGGCAATTGATCCTGGCACTGGCGCACGAACTGTGAGCTAGGGAATGGCCGCGCGGTTAAGGCGCGATCATTCGCGCCGATAACCCGTTCAGGGCACAGGATTCAGCGCCACGTGCAACTTATATCTCGAGCACGCTCCGAGCGAGTCACCTCCACCTGCGCGCCCCGGCCCCCAGCACAAATTGATATTGCCGATTTTCCGCGCCGAACACCCTAACCGGGGTGTGTAACGGAACCGGAGCCCCGGGCAGCAAGGCTGTATTGAACACATACGGCGAAATGCAGCGAGAATGCTTTTCTCTGAGTCGGTGTCGGCTGACCTGAGACTGAACCACAACCGATCGTGCATGCCATGGTTTTACTGCGCTTGCGCCGAGAGCGGCATTGCGAGCGCGCCAGTCAGGCCTGCAAAAGATTCCCGCCGCCTCAGCGTTCGCCCCAGGCTCAGGAGCCAATATAGTACTAGTTGAAGCGAGTGCTTTGATAGGGGTGAGGCCGCCTTTGCCGCCGTAACTTAAACTCCGGCCGATGTCCGCTTTGGGTCATTGGCGGATGTTCGGGATGTCCGGAAGGATGTTCGCTTTACCCCCGAGAGCACACACAGCCGGGATGCGATCCAACCCAGCCAGCAGCGTCTTGAACATTATTTAATTCCATTAGAATTAATTGAACGGACCAATTTCGTAAGCGCAATTTAACCCCCGATCATGACACTGACAGGCCGACGGCTTCGGGGAATGGGGTCTTTATGACCCACATCGGAATGGCAGCCGACGCGACGCAAGCGTCGGTCATCAACCCCGATAAGGCATCGCTGACCGAAGCCCGCATCAACCCGGCGACTAGGCCTCGCTACCGACTATCTCAACCGCTTCAACGAAGCCGTCATGTTTGCTCGACATGTTGTCGAGTTGTCCGGAATTCCGCGAAGATTTTCTGGCCTGGGAGCCGATGAGCTACCGGGAGCACTTCCGCCTTTCGCGCTTCAATGGCCCGCGATCTCGCGATCGCCGCCTACGACAGGGCCGATGCGAACATCCGAAACACGCTCGACACGCTGGCCGTTACGATGACGATCGTGCTAGAGGCAACCCGGGCCGCGATGGATGACGTCGACAGGCGGCCCGAGACGGTTGCGGCACTCCGCGGGCAATGCCATCGGCCGGCTGAAGCCGTTGATCGCCTGAATGCCGGCGCAATTATCAATGGTGAGTCCGTTGGAGAGGTTGCACCCACACCTCAGGACGTCGTCGACAGGTTGATGAAACGATAGACCGCGTGGCCGACGAGCGAACCTATCCGCAACGCCCTACCTGGCAGTGAGCGCTGCCATTATCCGGAAATCGGAAAGTTCTGGTGGTGCGCCGCGCGCTGCAAGCCGGCACTCAACCTCTACACGCTGCCGGGCGGCGCCAGTCGAAGCCGGCGAGACGCTGGTCGACGCTGTAATCCGTGAAGTGCGCGAAGGGACCTCGCTCTCGATCGAACCTGTGGTGCTTACCGGCCATCGTGAAGTGATCGCGCGTGACGAACAGGGAAAAGTCGAGCGGCACTTCGTCATTCTGTGTTTTGCCGCGCGATGGCTGGCAGGTGAACCCATACTCAGCTGATGAGCTCGACGATGCGCGCTGGCTTGATCCTTCCGAACTCGGTGGCTATCGCACCACCGAAGGGCTCGCAGAAATTGTGACCAATGCGGCGGCGCTGCTGGCGCCTCTGGCGTGACCCGCCTTGCGGTTGCCGCCAAGCCAGCGCATACATCCCGCTTGGGGATCTTGAGCAAATCCGCGTGAAAAGACTTCTCACCATCGGTTCCGTGCTGCTTTGTCATCGAGCCTGCCTGCACACGCGCGGCAGGCGAGACGCCCGCGCCCTTTTGACAACGATCTGCAGCGGCTCGGCGAGATCATGGGAGCGCTTCACTATTTGCGTGCGATCTGCGGGGCCAACGAAGGTCAGAAGTGGCGCAATGAGATGCAGGCCCTGCTCGATGCCGAAGCCCCAAGCGGCGAGCGGCGGCGGAAGATCGTGGCCAGCTTCAACCGCGGTTACCGCGGATTCCAGCAGAGCTACCGCAGTTGCACCCCCGCGGCCGACCTCGCGATCCGGCGTTACCCTCGACGAAGGCGCGAAGATCGCCCGCGACATCACCGCGCGGTACGCCAACTACGCAACCGCGATTAACCTTTCTTTATTGAGCGCTATCGTGCCGAGGAGGCCGTGCTAACGTCGCCGTTGGGTTGTGATGGCGTCCGGTTTCACGGCGCCGGGGACGCAGGAAAATGACAACGGCCGAAGGTTCAAGCCACTCACGCGAGCCGATTTCCGATCGCGACCAGAAGCGCATGGCACTCGGCTACCTGCAGGAGGCCTGGGCCGAGGCGCGTCACGACGGAATTGACGGCGATTGCCTGGCGCAAGCCTGCCTGTTCACAGCTCTTGCCGAATTCGTCTCCACATATGGTGAAGAAGCGGCCGCCAAATTCACCGACGGTCTCAGCAACCGCATTCGCAACGGTGAATTCCTCGATCGAGCAGCGGCAATAGTTTCCGAAGTCTCTAGCTCGCCAAAGTTTCCAGAAAGCACACGCCGCTCGCCTTGGGCCGGCGTGGCGAGACTGCCATCCCACATCACTTTGCGTCCGCGAACGATCGTGCCGACCGGCCACCCGGTCACCGCAACGCCGTCGTAGGAGTCCAGCCCGCGCGCGATGCTACCCACTTGTCGGTGATCGTTTCGCCGGCGCTTGAGATCGACGACCGTCAGGTCGGCATCGTAGCCGACGGCAATCCGGCCTTTGCGCGCGATGCCGAACAGGCGTAGCGGGCCCGGCGCTGGTCAGATCGACAAATCGCAGCAGGCGAGAGCCGGCCGGCATTGACGTGATCGAGCATGATCGGAACGAGCGTCTGCACGCCGGTCATGCCTGACGGGCTTGCCGGATAGGCTTTGGCCTTCTCTTCGCGGGTATGCGGCGCGTGGTCGGAGCCGAGAACGTCGACGACGCCGCTGTTCGAGGCCGCGCCCAGATGCCATTGCGATGCGCGGCATCGCGCACCGGCGGATTCATCTGCGCGCGCGTGCCGAGGCGCTCGTAGCAGCCGGGCGCTTCGAGCGTGAGATGATGCGGCGTGGCCTCGACCGAGGCCACATCCTTGTGATCGCGCGAGGAATTCCATCTCCTGCACGGTCGAGACGTGCAGCACGTGCACGCGCGCACCGGTCTCGCGCGCGATCGCGACGAGGCGCTGCGTCGCCTTCAGCGCCGCGATCTCGTCGCGCCAGACCGGATGCGAACGCGGATCGCCTTCGACGCGCAGATTCTTGCGCTCGTTCAGCGCGGTACTCGTCCTCGGAGTGGAAACGACGCGCGGCGGCGGATCACGCTGCAGGATCGTCGCGCACGCCTGCATCGTCCTCGACCAGCAGCGAGCCGGTCGATGAGCCCATGAACACCTTGACGCCGGCGCAGCCGGGCAGGCGCTCCAGTTCGGCAAGTCGCGTCGTGTTGTCGCGCGTGCGCGCCGACGAAGAAGGCGAAATCGCAATGCATGCGGTGATGGCGCGCGCTTGACCTTGTCGGCCAGCGCCTCCGCGCTCGTGGTCAGCGGATCGGTGTTCGGCATTTCGAACACCGCCGTGACGCCGCCCATCACCGCCGACGCGCGAGCCGCTTTCGAGGTCTTCCTTGTGGGTGAGACCGGGCTCGCGGAAATGCACCTGGGTGTCGATCACGCCCGGCAGCATGTGCAGGCCGCGGCAGTCGATCACCTCGCCGGCCGAGGCGCGCGAAAGGTCGCCAATGGCGGCGATACGCGCCGCCGCGCGATGCCGAGATCGCGCAGGCCCTCGCCGTCGTGGTTGACGACGGTGCCGCCCTTGAGGATCAGGTCGTAGCGTATCGGCCATGCTGGAACGCATCTAAACGGGGCTTGAGACCTGCCCGACAGCGCTTACGTTCCGCCGCAAGTTCTGGCAAGAGACTATGAAAACAGACCCCAGGAAGTGGCATGCAGGCAGCGCTTCTTCCGGATCGCGGCGTGGTCAAAGTCGCCGGCGACGATGCCCGACGCTTTCTCAACGGGCTCGTGACCAACGATATGGCCAAGGTCACGCCGGCCAACCCGCGCTTTGCTGCACTGCTGACCCCAGCAAGGGCAAGATCATCGTCGACTTCATCGTCGCCGAGGCGCCGACCGAAGATGGCGGCGGCTTCTTCCTCGATTGTCCACGCGCACTGGCATCGACGCTGGTCGAAAAGCTGAACTTCTACAAGCTGCGGGCCAAGGTCATCGTGCGAGGATCTGTCGGACGTTCTCGGTGTCATGGCGATCTGGGACGGCGCCGGCGACACCGAATACGGTCTGAGCTACCCCGATCCGCGCCTGCCGAAGCTCGGGTCGCGCGTCATGCTGCCGCCGCACCTTGCGGCGGAAGCCGCCGCCGATCTCGGCGCTGTCACTGGTGCGATGCGGACGCTACGAAGCCCACCGCATTGCGCTCGGCGTGCCGCGCGGCGGTCTCGATTTCATCTATGGCGACACATTCCCGCACGAGGCCGACATGGACCAGCTCAACGGCGTCGATTTCGACAAAGGCTGCTACGTCGGACAGGAGGTTGTCTCGCGCGTCGAGCACCGCGCCAGCGCGCGCAGCCGCGTCGTGCCGATTGCCTATCGACAATTTGCGCCGAGTTCAGGGCTGCCGGTCACGGCGGGCGACAAGCAGGTCGGACTGCTTGGCTCGACCGCCAAGGGCCGCGGCCTCGCGCTCTGCGTCTTGATCGCGTCGAGGATGCGCTTGCAAGCGGCGCGGCGCTCGATGGCCGGCGGCATCGCCATTCGCGCCAGTGAAGCCAGACTGGGCGACGTTTCGACTGGCCGGGCGAAGCTGAAGGCTGCCGACATGAGCAAGTCGGTTCTCCACCCCGACGGCATCATGCGCTGTCCCTGGCCGAAAGCAGGATCCGCTCTATGTCGCCTATCACGACGACGAATGGGGCGTGCCGGAATTCGACGATCGCGCACTCTACGAGAAACTCGTGCTCGACGGATTCCAGGCCGGGCTGTCGTGGATCACGATCCTGCGCAAGCGCGAGAATTTCCGCCGCGCCTTCGACGATTTCGAGCCGGAGAAAATCGCGCGCTACCAGCAAACGCAAGGTCGAATCGCTGATGCAGGACGCCGGCATCGTGCGCAACCGCGCTGAAGATCGAAGGCGCTGTCTCCTCGGCGCGCGCCTGGCTCGAAATCATGGAGAAGGGTCCAGGCTTCTCCAAGCTGCTCTGGGACCATCGTCGACGGCAAGCCCAAGATCAATCAATTTCCGCAGCACTCAAGCAGGTGCCGACGGAGACGCCGCTGTCGCGCAAGATGTCGAAGGAACTCATCGGGCGCGGTTTCAAATTCTGTCGGGCCGACCATCGTCTACGCCTTCATGCAGGCGGTCGGCATGGTGAACGATCATCTCGGTCACCTGCCATCGCTACGCCGCGCTCGCAAAGCTGTCAAGCGCAGCGATGACCGCGCCGCCAAAGCCTGCACGAAGGCGAAAATCCGCGACCGCGCGCCTGGCAGCGCATGCTCTCGGGACGCCGGCTCGATCTGCTCGATCCCTCCCCGCTCGACGTCGAGATCGAGGACATCGCGCATGGGCTGGCGCGGGTTGCCCGCTGGAACGGGCAAACCAAGGGCGCGCACATCTTCTCCGGTCGCGCAGCATGCGCTGCTGGTGGAAGCGCTGGCGCGCGCCAAGCGCTCCGCGGCTCGACCGTATCGGGCCGGCTTGCTGTGCTTGCTGCACGACGCACCGGAATATGTCATCGGCGACATGATCTCGCCGTTCAAGGCGGTGATCGGCGACAGCTACAAGGCGGTCGAGAAGCGCCTGCTCGCCGCTATCTCATTTACGCTTCGGCCTGCCGGCGAAATTGCCCGAGCGCCTGCAGATCTGATCAGGGCCGCCGACCGCGGCGCCGCCTACCTGGAGGCGACACGGCTCGCCGGCTTCGCCAGAGGACGGAGGCGCGGAAGTTCTTCGGACCACCGCCGAAATTCTCCGCGGCACTCGAGCGCGACTACCTCAGTCCATGGGCCGGCAGGAACCGCGCAGGCGCGCTTTCTCGAGCGTTTCGAGAAACTTCGCGCGGCTGAGGCTTTCCATGCCGGCACTCGAAGTCATAAATATGTTGTAGCGAATCGAGACTGTTGCACTCATGATTCACGTCTGCTCACTCTCACGCCTGCACGCCACCGTCGATGAGACCGGAGCGCGCCATATCGTGACACTGCTGCGCCTGGTCGACCGGGTGCAGCGCCCGGCGCATATTGCGCCGGAAGAATCATCTGGTGCTCGCGGTCGACGACATCACGGCACCGATGGATGGCTATGCGGCACCGGCGCACGAGCACGTGCAGCGGCTCATCGATTTCGTCACGGCCTGGGATCGCAAAGCGCCGATGGTGGTGCATTGCTTCGCCGGAATCAGCCGCTCGACGGCGGAGCCTACGTGGCCGCCTGCGCGCTCAATCCCAATGGCGATGAAATGCAAATCGCGTGGACATACTGGCGCATCGCGCACGGCGCAACCGAATGCGCGGATCGTTTCGAGTTGCCGACCGTCTTCTCGAACGGGACGGCCGCATGGTACGGGCGATCGATGCGATCGGCGTCGGTGATGCAGCCACCGAAGGCCATCCTTTCCGCCTAAATATCGGCTGAACCCACATGCTGTTCGCGGGCGGCGGAACGCGATATCATTGGCGTAACCGTCGAGGGAGTAACGAGAGCGACATGGACAAGCGTGTGGTGAGCTACGGCGTGGTGGCGCCCGAGGTCCTCAAATCCTACGATGGCCTCGGGTTTCTCAAGGCGATCATCGATGGCACGGTGCCGAACCCGCCGATCAGCGAGTTGATGGGATTTCATCTGACCGAAGCCGAGCAAGGCCGCGCCGTGTTCGAGGGCCTGCCGGGATTCCACCACTGCAATCCGATCGGCACCGTTCACGGCGGATCTCGCCGCGACACTGCTCGATCTCGCGCTCGGCTGCGCGATTTTTTCCACGGTCGCCAAAGGGCGATGCGTGGACGACGCTGGAGCTGAAATTCAATCTGGTGCGTCCGGTCAGCAAAGGATTACCGGACCGGTGCGCGCGGAAGGCTCGCGTCGTACATCGCGGGCGCACGGTTGCGACTTCGGAAGGCGACCTGAAGCGGATCGCGCGGGAAAGCTTTACGCGCACGCCACCACGACGTGCATGATCTTCCCGGCGAAGGGATGAGGATCAGCGTTATTGTCGGCGGCGATCGACGGGCGCAGCCCGAGCGGCTGTCCGGTCTGCGAATTGCGGTTTACGCTGTGCGCCACCGTCGTGCGTCCATGGCGCGTGAACTCGCAATCAGGCGAAAGCCAAGTCCTGAAATCGAGCCGCGGAAGGTGTTGTCGCTCGTGCGCTCAAGATTGAAGCAGGGCTGGAACAACATTCCGCGCAAGGTGGCGCAAACGGACTCGCCTGCGCACTTGCGAGCGTGTTGGGCGGCAGCGTGCGCATAGCGAACGGCGCCCGAGCCCTGGGATTGGATGGAGCCGGCGACAGAGCCATCGGGATTGACGCGGCCCTGCCTCGCGCGTGCCTTCAAAGCAGGTGTAGGTGAACATCTTGCCGATGACGAACCGTCGGGCCCTCGTCGGCGCTCATCTCACCGGCCATCGCCGGCAGTGCGGCCAAAAGGCCGGCGGTCAACGCAAACGCTACGCAACATCCCTCACTCCGACTGACGCAACAAATACTACAGCACATTCGGGCCGATTTTTAGGCCTAATAGATTATGCACGGGTTTCGTCGATAAATCCTGAACGCATTTACCCGATTTTGACCACGATCCGTCCGCGAACCTGTCCGGCGAGGATCTCGGGAGCGACCGCTAGAACGTCCGAAAGACCGATTTCCCGGGTCATGGCGGCCAGTTTCTCGCGGTTTAGGTCGGTTTCCAGGCCGGTTCCAGGCTTCCCGCGCCGACGCTCGATGGGACATATCACCGAGTCGATGCCGTAGAGGCTAACGCCGCGCAGAATGAATGGGGCGACGGTGGTCGGCAGGTCCATTCCGCCGGCGAGGCCAGCACGCGGCTACCGCTCCGCCGTAGCGGGTCATCGACAGGAGGTTGGCGAGCACGGTCGAGCCCACGGCGTCGATGGCGCCGGCCCAGCGCTCTTTCGCCAGTGGTTTGACGGGTCCTGTGAGCTTCTTTGCGGTCGATGATCTCCGCGGCGCCGAGCGATTTCAGATAGTCGGCCTCCTGCGGGCGGCCGGTGATCGCGTGCACGGTGTATCCAAGGTCGGCGAGACACGCCGACGGCGACCGAACCGACGCCGCCGACAGCCCCCGTCACCGCCACCCCCGTTTGCGGGCGCAAGGCCGTGTCGTTCGAGAGCCATCACGGCTAGCATCGCGGTGTAGCCAGCCGTGCCGATCGCCATGGCATCACGCGTGCTTATTTTATTTGGCAGCGACACAAGCCAATCGCCCTTAATTCGCGCCCTCTCGGCGTAGGCACCCAGATGCGTCTCCCCGCAACCCCAGCCATTGAGAATGACTTTGTCGCCCGCCTTCCACGCCAAGTGGTTCGATGATTCCACCGTTCCGGCGAAGTCAACGCCAGCAATCATCGGAAACCTACGCGCACAACCGGTGCTTTCCCCGTTATCGCTAGGCAGTCCTTGTAGTTCACGGTTGAGTATTCAACATGGACGGTTACGTCGCCGTCCATCAAGCTTCCTTCATCGAAGTCGGTAAGCGCGGCTTTGGTGCCGCCATCGACCTTCTCGACTACAATTGCTTTTAACGTTGCCACGCCACATCGTTCCACGGCTTGAGTTGAGTGTACAGTTCTAAGGATCGTGGTGCAGGCGGGACAAGCCCGAACGTAAAGATTTTTTAATCCGATACCTGCTTCAGGCCGGAGCCATTACGGGCCGAGTGACGGGTTTTTCCACGATAGGCAGATTGATCACCGCCGACAGTACGCCGAACAGCACCGATAGCCACCACACCGAGATCATATGAGCCGGTTCGCTCGAATGCGATGCCCCGATCAGGACGCCGAGAAAGCCGCCGACCTGATGGCTGAAAAAGGCAAAGCCAAAAGCATTGCCAGCCAACGCGTACCGAACATGACCGCGACGAGCGCCGACGTAGGCGGCACAGTTGACAGCCACATGAGCCCTGTGACGGCGCCGAAGACCAACGTCGCTATCGGGCTTGCCGGCAGCGTGATGAAGGCAACAATCGCCACAGCCCGAATAAAATAGATGCTTGAAAGCAGAAAACGCTTGGGCATGCGATTGCTTAGCCAGCCCGAGCCCAACGAGACCAACGATGTTGAACATGCCGATAACGGCGAGCGTCCAGCCGCCTATTTCCGCCGACAATCCGCGGTCGATCAAGATAAGAAGGCAGATGCACTGTGATGAACGCGAGTTGGAAGCCACAGGTAAAGAAGCCGAGCACCAGCAGAACGTAACTGCGGTGACCGAATGCTTCGGCGAAGGCCTGCCGTGCTGATTGCGTCGGCTCGCGCTCCACCGGCGAGGCGTGCCGCGCGCGCGGCGTCGCAAGCGCCAGTGCCAGCGGCACAATCAACAGCGTGACGCCGGCGAAAGATCAGCAACGCTGCTGCCAGCCGAATTTATCCATCAGCGCAACACGCGACCGGCGAATAAGAGGAACTGCCCGAACGAGCCGGCGGCGCGTGCCGGCGCCGAACGCTAGCGAGCGCCATTTCTCCGGCAGCAGCTTGCCGAATGCACCGAGCACGATGTTGAACGAACAGCCGGACAGACCCGAGGCCGATGAGCACGCCCGCTGACAGACTGAGCTCCTCGGGTGTGGTCGGGCGAGCCATAATCGCGAGGCCGAGCGCATAAAACACGGCGCCGACGCAGAGCACGCGATTTGTGCCGAACCGATCGGCAATCGCCGCCGGCGAACGGTTGACCGATGCCCCACAGCAGATTCTGGATGGCAACGGCGAAAGCGAAAACATCGCGGCCCCAGTGATTTGTCTGCGACAGCGGCGTCAGGAAAAAGCCTAGCGAGGAGCGCGGCCCGAAACTGATCATCGCGATCAGGCGGCCGCAGGCGACGACGACACGGCGGGCGTCCGCCAATCGACGGATTTTGGTTTGTCAACAGTCGCAGGCATCGACATTCAGAAAGCTCCGGCGCGAGCAGGCGCCGGACCATATAGGAGCGAGGCAATTCGCCCCAAACGAATATTCGTGATCCAGCGCATTTGCGCCAAGCATATTGCACGCCGGAACTATTTGCGCGCGTTTTTCTGCCGAAGTCGACGCTTGCCCTTCTTCGGACTTAAGCCATTCAGCACTATGGCTTACCGGACCTTTGCTTCCTCCGCCGCGGCCTCTTTTTCGGTTGTTGCCGCGTCGCCCCAGGTGGGCTCATCGTCGCCCTCGCCCCATGCGCGGGGACGATAGAAGGTATGCACGCCGAGCTTGTAGATCTTCTTCATCTCGTTGACCCAGTCAGGACGCACCCAGTACGCATGGTAGTGCGTCGACTTCGACTACCTCCGGCATCCACAACTTGCCGTCGAGCATGTCGCGGGAGATGCGCTTGGCGCGTTCCCACGCGTCTGGGCTCGGTGACGATGTCGGGGATGCCGTCGCAGGCGAATGTGAACTGACAGGCGTTGTGTCGGTGGGCGTTCTGATAGACGACCCCACAGACATCGTTCGGATAGAACGGCGAGAAGACGCGGTTCATCACGACTTGCGCCACCGCGATCTGGCCGCGCACGGACTCGCCGCGCGATTCAAAATACACGGCATTGGCGAGACACTTTTCAGCCTTCGCGCGCGCGACCCCGTCAGCGCCAGCCGCTCGGCGGGCGATGCGGGGCCGCTGATCGACACCCGTCACTTCGCCCTTGCTGGCAACGCTTCTCCCCGGCTTTGCTTTCGCAGTCTCTGGCGACGCAGGCGTCAGCGCCGACTGTTTGATGTCCGGATCGCCACGCGAGGCGAGCACGACAGGCGCTTCGCCCGGTGCCCAAGGGGCAATCCCTTCTCGGCCGCCTGCCATCGAGATCGATACCGAAATAAAGCTGCGTTGAATCTTTTTGACATTGGGAGGCGCAACAGGAGTCAGATCGGCGGGCGGCATATCGACATACGGCAGATTCGACGTCTGGCGTTGAACTTCGGTCGCCCGGCGCCAAGAATTCATATTTCGCATAGGGCTCGAAGCGGCCATCAGCTTCATCCTTCTGCGTGTGTCTCGCGCTCGGCTTGCGGCGCCTGTTCCACCGCGGAGATCGACGGGAGCGGCGGAACTGGTTCGCGATGGCGCACGATGAGCGCAGTCAGCTTTGGATTTGCGGTTGGCCTTTGGGAAACTGCAAGAGGCGCGCTCGAGTCGCCAAGCGGCTGCCTGCCGATCGATCCGGTGAGGTCCAACGGATCGAAATTAGCAAGTGCATAAATGGGCGGATGCGGAATCGCGGTGCCCACCGGCCTCTGGCAAGCTGAAAGTCGCGGCATGGATTGTGCCGAACGGAGACGCGATGAGATGTTGTTGCCAACGTTTGGCGACGGCCGGTTGCCGGGCAAGCAGAGCGCCGAGATCCTGAAACGCAATCTTGCCGGGAATGAGCGTCAGTGCGGTCGCGCCAATGGCTACCGACACGGCCCTGCTTCAGCCGTCGACGCCCAGGCGACACTACGTGTTGTACGCTCAACGCCACGCCACAACGCCCGCCACAACGTCCCGCCACCGCCTCGCCAACAACCGGCGATACGGCTGATTTTTATGGTCCGATTAACCTTGCGAAGGCGTTAACTCCGGGCGCAGGCGGCATGCCCGCCCTGTCCGCGAACAGCCGCTGCGTACTCGGCAAGATCCGCCGGTTTCGCGCTGTAACAGATGGGAAACAAAATTAACTATATCGCAATTGCTCCTGCACAATATTGCCGGTGGTATTTTTCACGGACCGGCATGTTCGCTTCCTTTCTGCCATCGACCGCTGTGGGTCAGATCACGCTGATTGCGGGTGCATGCATTGTATTGCTCGCAGTCATCTGCATCTTCCATCGTCGTCTGCAGGAGCAAAATCGTCGTCTCTCGACTGCGCTCAACAACATGTCACAGGGCCTGAACATGTTTGACGCGCAAGGTCGCGTCATTTGCTCAATAAGCGCTACCTGCAGATGTACAAGCTCTCACTCGAGGTCGTTAAACCGGGCTGCACGCTCAAGCGTCTTGTCGAGTATCGCAAGGAAACCGGATTGTTTCGCCGGCGACGTCGACACCTACGTCAGCAAAACTCTCGAGGCGATGGCGACTGGAAAGAGCCAGGAGCACGACGTGAAGGCAAGCGATGGCCGGATCGTGCTCGCCAAGAACGAGCCGTTGCCGGGCGGCGGCTGGGTGTCAACGCACGAAGATGTCACCGGAGCAGCGGCGCGCCGAAGAGGAGCGCGCCGCAATTCGCGGACAAGAGGAACGGCGGGCGAATATCGACAAGATCAGTTGTCGCGCTCCATCGCCGAGATCAGCCGTCAACTCACCCACACGACGAACATTGTCGGACTTGCCACGCGCGAGGCGCGTGACACTGATGGCGAGATTGGCGGATTGGCCGATGGCGCGCAGAAGATCGGTGACGTGGTGAAACTGATCCGCAATATTGCTGGAGCACTCAACGCAACGATCGAGGCTGCGCGAGCGGGCGAGGCCGGAAAAGGTTTTGCCGTGGTCGCGTCGGAGGTCAAATCTCTGGCGGTACAAACCGCCAAGGCGACCGAAGACATCGCCAATCATATTCTCGCCGTACAGGATTCAACTTCGGCTGCGGTGGAAGCCATCCGACAGATCGCCGCGCGCATGCATAAAATCAACGAAAATACCTCGGCGGTCGCGGCTTCGGTTGAACAGCAGAATTCGGCGACGAGCGAGATTTCTCGCAACGTCGCCAGCGCCGCCGAGGGCACCGGGCACGTCGTGTCGGTGCTGGGCGACGTCGCGGGAGCGGCAACGCAAACACGGCCTCGGCGGAAGTCGTTCGCGACGCTTCGGAAGCTGTCGACCACGCCGTCGCAGACTTGCGGCTCGAGGTTGAAGATTTCCTCGGCAAGGTTGCTGTCTGATCGTCCGGCTTTGAGGCCTTAGGCTTGGCTGGCCGCCGTTCTGCCCAATGCGGCCTGCGCGGCAGCCAGCCGTGCGATCGGCACGCGGAACGGCGAACAAGACACGTAATCGAGCTTGGCTTCGTGACAGAAGGCGATGGATGCCGGGTCGCCCCCGTGTTCCCCGCAAATACCCACCTTCAGTTTGGGCCGCACCTCGCGGCCGCGCTCTACGCCGATTCTGACCAGTTCGCCGACGCCACGTTGGTCGATTGACACGAATGGATCAACCGGAAGTATGCCGCGCGCGGTGTAGATGCCGAGAAAACTTGCCGCGTCATCGCGCGAGATACCAAACGTCGTTTGTGTAAGGTCGTTGGTGCCGAATGAGAAGAATTCGGCACTCTGTGCAATTTCGTCGGCGACCAGGGAGGCGCGGGGCAGTTCGATCATCGTGCCCACCTGATAGTTGACCTTGGCGTTTTCTCTTTTGCAACCGCGTGCGCCATTGCGTCGATGCGTGCCTTGACCAGATCAAATTCAGTTTTCGTCGCAATCAACGGCACCATAACCTCGGGCACCACGAGTTTACCTGCGCGTTTAGCCGCCTCGATCGCCGCCTCGAAAATGGCGCGAGCCTGCATTTCGGCAATTTCCGGGTAAACGATCGCGATGCGGCAGCCGCGGAAACCAAGCATCGGATTGAACTCGGAAAGCTCGTTCGCACGGGCAGCGAGTTTCTTCGGGTCTTCGCCCATGACGGCGGCAACTTCGGCGATCTCCTCCTCGCCATGCGGGAGAAATTCGTGCAGCGGCGGGTCCAGCAGCCGGATAGTCACCGGCCGACCTGCCATGATCTCGAACAATTCGACGAAATCGGCGCGCTGCATCGGCAGTAAGCTTGGCGATCGCCGCACGACGTAACCTCTCGTCATCGGCGAGAATCATTTCGCGAACGGCCTGGATACGGTCAGACTCAAAAAACATGTGCTCGGTGCGGCAGAGTCCAATTCCCTCGGCGCCGAAACGGACCGCGGTCTTGGCGTCCGTCGGCGTATCGGCGTTCGCGCGCACGCCAAGACGGCGCACCTTGTCGGCCCAGCCGATCAGAGTTGCGAATTCGCCGGACAATTGCGGTTCGACCATTTCGACCTTGCCGGCCAGCACCTGTCCGGTCGAGCCGTCGACGGTGATGTGGTCACCCTTTTGAAGCTTTGGCCGCCAGCAGTCATGGTCCCCGCAGCATAGTCGACGCGCAGTGATCCGGCTCCGGACACGCAGGGCTTGCCCATTCCGCGCGCAACAACCGCGGCATGGGAGGTCATGCCCCCGCGCGTCGTCAGGATTCCTTCCGCCGCATGCATCCCATGGATGTCCTCCGGTGATGTCTCCACGCGGACCAGGACGACTTTTTGCCATCCGATTTCAGCTGCGCTGCTTCATCGGGCGAAAAACAATCTCACCACTGGCGGCACCCGGAGAGGCCGGCAGACCCGTGGCGATGACGCGCCGGTGCGCGCGCGGATCGATGGTCGGGTGCAACAACTGGTCGAGCGAGAGTGGATCAACGCGCAGCACTGCATCGCTCTTCGATATTAGCCCTTCGTTGGCAAGTTCGACCGCGATGCGCAGCGCCGCTTTGGCGGTGCGCTTGCCCGATCGCGTCTGCAACATCCACAGCTTGCCCTGTTCGACCGTGAATTCGAGATCCTGCATGTCGCGATAGTGGCGCTCGAGCACGTTGTAGATGCGCTTGAGCTCTGCGTAGGCCTTCGGCAGCGTGTATTCCATCGACGGCTTGTCAGAGCCGGCTTCCTTACGGGCAGCCTCGCTGATCTCCTGCGGGGTGCGAATTCCGGCGACGACGTCTTCACCCTGGGCATTGATCAGAAATTCGCCGTAGAGTTTTTTCTCGCCGGTCGACGGATTGCGGGTAAAGGCAACTCCGGTCGCCGAGGTGTCTCCCATATTGCCGAAAACCATGGCCTGCACGTTCACTGCGGTGCCCCAATTTTCTGGAATATTGTGCAGCTTGCGATAGGTGATCGCGCGCTGGTTCATCCACGAGCCGAACACCGCTCCGATTGCGCCCCAAAGCTGCTTGTGGGGATCCTGGGGAAAGTCCTGGCCGAGTTCATCCTTGACGCGCTTCTTGTAGCGCGCGACGAGATCGGCCCAATCATCTGCGGATAAGTCCGTGTCGAGCGTGTATCCCTGCTGTTCCTTGTGGCGGTCGAGCAATTCCTCGAAATGCTCGTGGCCTACGCCAAGCACCACATCCGAATACATGGTGATGAAGCGTCGGTAGCTATCATAGGCGAAGCGCCGGTCGCCGGATTTCTTCGCAAGCGTTTCAACGGTTTCGTCGTTGAGACCAAGATTGAGGACCGTGTCCATCATGCCCGGCATCGAGGCGCGGGCACCGGAGCGCACCGAGACAAGCAGCGGATTTGTCTCGTCGCCGAACTTCCTTCCGGTGATGCGGCCGACTCGCGCCAGCGCTCTTTCGACCTGGCCGCGTAAATCCTTCCGGATACTTCTTGTCGTTCCTGTAATAGTAAGGTACAGACGTCGGTCGTAATGGTGAAGCCCGGCGGGACCGGCAGCTTCAGATTGGCCATCTCGGCCAGGCCTGCGCCCTTGCCGCCGAGTAGATCGCGCATGGCGGCCGTGCCCTCGGCGCGGCCGTTGCCAAAGCCGTAAACCCATTTGCCTCTGGATTGCGGGGCAGCCGCCTTAGCCTTGGGCCGGGTAGCTTTCCGCACCGCTCGTTTCTTACGCTTTACGCCGGTACGCGCACGATTTCTTTTAGCCATAGGTCCAAGCAACCTTGGTGGGACGACGGCATCTAAAAGCACCGCCGGATAGGCTTGCGCAAGTCCCGAATCCGATCAGCGGAAAAGCCCCAGACCGAGCAGGCCGATCAGGATCAGATAGACCGCGACGATGATGTTCAGAAGGCGCGGAATGATGAGAATCAGAACACCGGCAATGAGTGCGACGATCGGCTGCAAATGCGCAATGCTGACGGTCATGATCTACTCCCCTTTTTGGCTGGCAATGCGATTGAAAACGGCGAGAAAGCCGGACGGTTCCACTTTATGACATCGCAAAAGCGCTGCGAAGTTCTATGCGCGCGTGCGTCTCGGTTATCCCTCGATCTTTGAGAAATCCGCTACCGATCGGGTGGCCTCACGAATCTCGTTGAGAAGCTTCAGCCGATTCTCGCGCAGGGATTTATCGTCGACATTAACGGTGACCTTGTCGAAAAACGCGTCCACGCGCGGCCGCAGTTTGGCCATCGCCAGCATCGCTGCTGCGAAATCCTCCTTGGCGACAGCCGCCGAAGCTTCTTTCTTTGCGACGTTGATTGCTTCAGCCAGCGCCTTCTCTTCCGGCAACTGGTAGTTCTTTACATCAGGTGCGCCAGTGTACTTCGCGCTTATCTTTTTCTCTTCGATCCGAATGATATTGGTCGCGCGCTTGTAACCAGCCAGCAGATTCTTGCCGTCATCGCTGTCGAGGAATTTCCCGAGCGCGTCAACACGCCGGACGATCAGAAACAGAAACTGGCCGGATACCAATGAGCTGTTTTCCAAGACTGCGCTAACCAGATCGTGTCGCGCTTTCTGATCGCGAAGCTGCACCACCAGACGATCTTCAAAAACGACATTAAATCGTCTATTTTGAATCGACCCTCGCCGTTTGCCAGCTTCGGAAAATGTCGTTCTGCGTGTTTTTCAACGGTCGAACGCAAGCTAATTGGCAATTGATTGTCCAAGACGATCCTGATCACGCCCAAAGCGGCGCGCCGCAACGCATAGGGATCTTTCGATCCCGTCGGTTTCTCATCGATTGCCCAAAATCCGGTCAGCGTGTCGATCTTGTCTGCGAGCGCGACCGCGATTGAGACCGGCTCAGCTGGCACCAGATCGTCCGGACCCTTCGGCCTGTAGTGGTCCTCGCAAGCGTGCGCAACAGCCTCGTCTTCATTTTGTGCTTCGGCATAATAGCGGCCCATCAGGCCCTGCAACTCGGGAAATTCTCCGACCACGTCGGTCAAGAGATCGGTCTTGCAGAGCTGCGCGGCGCGCTCGGCCTTGGCGGCGTCGGCACCTACGATTGGCGCAAGCTGACCGGCGAGAGCGGCAATGCGCGCAATGCGCGCCGCCTGCGTGCCGAGCTTCTCGTGAAAAACGATCTGCTCGAACTTCGGCAATCGTTCTTCGAGACGCCTCTTCAGGTCGGTCTCGTAGAAGAATTTGGCGTCGGAAAGCCGCGCGCGGATGACCCGCTCGTTGCCGGCGACAATCGCCTTGCCGCCATCCGCCGCCTCTTCATTGGCAACCAGAATGAATTTGTTCGGCGAGTTTGGCCGTCTGCGGATCGCGTAACACGAAGCACTTCTGGTTGTTGCGGATGGTGGCGCGGACGACTTCGTCGGGGATCGACAGGAAACTCTTGTCGAAAGAGCCCATCAATATCACCGGCCATTCGACGAGTCCGGCGACCTCCGCCAGCAATCGCTTCGTCCTCCACCAGCTCAAAGCCCTGGGCAAATGCCAGGTTCTTGGCGTCGGCAAGAACCATGTCGGCGCGGCGCGTCGGATCGAGAACCACCTTGGCCTTTTCGAGCTTTGTTACGTAGTCATCGAAACGGCGCACCTTGATTGCGCCCGGCGCCATAAAGCGATGACCGCGCGTCTCGTCGCCGCCCTTTATGCCCTCGATATCGAACGGAACGATCGTCGGCTCTTCGGTTTCCGGCCCGAAGGTCGCGACAATCGAATGAAGGGGACGTACCCAACTGAGACGGCCCGAGCCCCAGCGCATCGACTTTGGCCACGGAAAGCCTCGCACCACTTCGGGGATCATTTCGGCGACCACATCAATCGCAGGTCTTCCCGGTCTATCGATCACGGCGAGGTAAAAGTCGCCCTTCTTGTCCGGTTGAATTTTCGCCTGATCGATCGATTTCAGACCGGCCGCCTTGAGGAACCCGGCGATGGCATTTTCCGGCGCCCCGACGCGTGGCCCTTTCTTTTCTTCTTTGATGTCGGGTTGGCGCGCGGGCACGCCATGCACCGACAGCGCGAGCCGGCGGGGCGTGGCGAAAGCTTTGCGCCCTCGTATGCGAGGCCGGCCGCCACGAGCCGATCGGTCACAATCTTGCGCAAGTCCTCGGCCGCGCGCGCCTGCATGCGCGCAGGGATTTCCTCGGACAGAAATTCGAGCAGGAGGTCGGGCATTGGGGCGGAATGTGAGAGTTATGTCGCGCGTCTGCCTAGCAAGGGAGCCTGCGGCTGTCACCTATGCCGTCCTGGGTTTACCAGCCCCCCGCCGCCTCCGCCTCCCCCGCCACCACCGGAGCCGCCACCACCGGAAAAGCCCGAAGAACCAGACGAAGCCGGCTCGGCGCTGGCAAAAGCCTCGCTCATGCTCGCCACCGACGACGACACCGCACTGCTGAAATTGCTGCCGGACCACCCGTGCTCCACCTTGGCTGATAGCTGCTCATCGGATCGCTGTCGCCGGGATGCGCGCGCCGCACGGCCGCATCAATCGCGTCTGCAGGGATTTCGGCGACAACCGTCAGACCTTCGCCCGGCGCCAGACGCCGCGTGGTCTCGACTGAGAGCGTTCCGAGAGCGCCGAGGCTGCCTCTCCAGTCCCTGCCGCGCTCGCCCAGCCGGCCGGTATATGCCGTCCAGCGCGGCGGCTCACCGCCGGCGACAAATTGCAGGGTGATAGCTCGCCGTCATGATCGGGAAACGCCAGAAATTCCCGGTCACGTTCCAGTTCAGCTCCGGTTTGCCGTCGAACCAGCGCACCTGCCGTCCCGTCCGATAGCGGAAGACGTACGTGTGCTCGCCGCCTGGAACGATCGTGCTTTTGCTGCCGGTATAGATGCGGATGATGCCGCGCTCGCTGTTGTGGAATATTCTTCCGGCCTTCCGTCACGCTCGACGCTGATGAGGCTGAAATCCACTTCGCGGATGACGCCGCCGGCATCTTTGAATGTCAGCGGAAAGTCACGATAAATGCCGTGTCGAATATCGCGTAGAGCCCGACAGCCGCAGCGACGAGCAGAATGACCCAGAGCAGCATGATCCTTGGGCGCCCCCGCGCCAAGTGATCTCGGCCACGGCTCCCAGATTACCGCTTTTGGCTGCCGTTACGGAATGTGAAGCAGCCTGGCCCTAGGCTCCGCCGCCTTCGGTCGCCAGCCAGGCCTCCCCGCACGCTTTCGCCAGTTCGCGCACGCGCAGGATGTAGCTCTGCCGTTCGGTGACCGAAATCACCCCGCGCGCATCCAGAAGATTGAACACGTGGCTCGCCTTGATGCACTGGTCGTAGGCCGGAAGCGCCATAAGATGACGTTGCTTTTTCCCGTCGGCCCAGCCGGCCGCGAGGTAATTCTTGCATGCCGCCTCCGCCATCTTGAACTGTTCGAACAGCATCGCGGTGTCGGCAAATTCAAAATTGTGCCGCGAATATTCCTGCTCGGCCTGCAAGAATACGTCGCCATAGGTGACCTTCTTGTCGTCAGTGCGTCCATTGAAATTCAACGCATATACATTATCGACGCCCTGAACATACATCGCGAGCCGCTCGAGGCCGTAGGTGAGTTCGCCGGCAACAGGCGAACATTCAAATCCCGCAACCTGCTGAAAATAAGTGAACTGCGAAACCTCCATGCCGTCGCACCAGCATTCCCAACCAAGTCCCCACGCACCCAATGTGGGACTTTCCCAATCGTCTTCGACAAAACGAATGTCGTGAATCTTGGAATCAATGCCGATGGCCTTCAGTGAATTGAGATACAAATCCTGAATGTCGGGCGGTGATGGCTTGAGGATCACCTGGAACTGGTAGTAGTGCTGCAACCGGTTCGGGTTCTCGCCGTAGCGGCCATCCTTCGGACGACGTGAGGGCTGCACATACGCGGCGTTCCACGGCTTCGGCCCAAGCGCGCGCAAAGTGGTCGCGGGGTGGAACGTCCCCGCCCCGACCTCCATGTCGTAGGGTTGCAAAATGACGCAGCCCCAATTCGCCCAATACTGTTGCAACGCAAGGATAAGCCCCTGGAATGACCGCGTTGGGTCCAGGCTGCCTTGATGCGCGCCGTCCCTGGCGAGAAGTGTGGCTTCAGCCATCCGATAGATACTGATTCTAAGCACAGGAATAGATTCTGACCCTAGAGGCGGCCCCAAAGGGGTCAAGTCGAGGTCCATTTACGCGTCGTTGAACCGCCACTGATATTCCACGCGACTGATCGACAAGAAAAAGCACGATCGCGGTTGGGGATACAACGATGCTTTCATTTCAGCTGATCGGGTGGGTGCTGATCTTGCTGTTCTTCGGCGCCATGATCGGCGGTCACAAAGGCGTAGCGGACCGCTAAGACGGCACGCCCGACTATCTATTGAGATTCTCAGAGCCGGTATTCGCCGGTTGTCGGATCGCGGCGAAGCGTCGGCCGATTCTCGGCGTCGGTAATTTTCGCCTTCACGCGCCTGGCATTCTCAAGTTCTTCGTTGATCCGCCGCGCTTCCTTGACCGCCCAATGTACGATCATGGCTCCGCCCAAAGCGGCGAGCGACCATTTGACCAGCGGCGAAAGTAAAAACGTCGGCATAAGCGCAGCTCCGATCGAATTTCGACAGCGGAAGAGTCCGTTGCGAAGGCGGCATTTTCGGGGCGAATGGGTTCTGGCGCAAGTGGGCCCGTAGCGGCACAGCGTCGCTCATCTTTTAACCGCAGGAATTCGTTGCGAATAAAGGGGTTGGGTCGAACTAGAGCCCATACCGTGACCAGAACGCACGAATTTCCAGCGCCGAGATGAAATCATCAGCGAAACTTGATTTGTGGGCGAACGCGTCCGCGAAACTGACGCCCGGTGATCTGCGCCCGAACAGAGAGCGTTCGGCCGAGATGAGTGGGGTGTGGACCTTCTCGCCAAAGCGCTCGCGCAAGGTTGATCGCAAATCGCCAATACGATCGGCCAAGCCCAAATCGATCGCCTTCTGCGCAAGCCAGAATTCGCCCGAAAACAGATTCTTGTCGGAGCCGTGCAATTTCGATCCGCGGCGTTCCTTCACGAGCGTAATGAAATTCTCGTGAATCTCCTGTTGGATCGCCTTGATACGCTTCACATCCTCCGGCTTCTCCGGCAGGAACGGATCAAGCATCGCCTTTCGATCGCCCGACGTGTAAAGCCGTCGTTCGATCCCGACTTTATTCATCAGTTCATTAAATCCGAACGATGCGCCAACAACACCGACCGACCCGACAATCGAAAACTCATTGCACACGATTTCGTCGGCGGCGCAAGCCAACATGTAACCGCCCGACGCACCGACGTCCTCGACGAAGGCAAGCACTGGTAATTTTTTCTCGTCGGCCAGCTGCCGGATACGTCGAAATATGAGGTGTGATTGCGACGGAGAGCCGCCCGGTGAGTTGATGACCAACGCCACCGCGCGTGCGCGGGGCGTGGAGAAGGCCCGCTCCAGCGACTTTGCAATCGTGGAAAGCAACAGGCCCGGCCGCAGAGGCGTGACCACGCCGATAACCCCGGCAAGGCGTACCACCGGCACGACCGGTATATCGCTGCGAAAGCGCTTCGGCACTAACCCTGCCGAAAACTCGATCAAACGCTTGGCGAACGTGGGTTGAGAAGGGTTCTCGGAGCTGCTCATTGCATCCAGATAGGCAGGCGACAGCCCTCAAGTCAAAGGCTGACCCTATCATTGTATGCTCTTTTGGAACTCGGCCATCGTGTCGCACCAAATTTTGAGCGATTTGCTCTGAAATGGTCCGGCGTTGCCTGTTTTTTAACTTTGGAATGTTCTTTGCAATGTAACTCGTGCCGGCACTTTGAAAGAGGCGGATCGATGGATCCCAAGATCACACTCCTGTTCATGTTGATCGGCAGCGTTATTGGCCTTTCGCGCCTTAACGACACGAGCTTGGACCGAGTGCGACGCCAATTGGCGGGTCGACACTGGCGTGAATTTATGCCGAGGCGGCGCAAAGTTTAAGCAAACCTCTCTCAGGCATCGGCGATCGTGAGTATCTTTCCGCTCCGTAGCACGGCCTCGGCCGCCGCCGTCGGCTGACCGTTCTCGTCATTGAGTGCAAGGGCCGGACAGTCCTTGCGCGTCCCGTCACCGCCCTTCACGGCTCGCACCAGGATGCGGATGGCGGGTGCGCCGGCGCGCGGCAGCACCGGCAGGACGGCTGTATTTCCAAATGAAGTTCCGAGCGCGCCGAGTACCTCGTCCAATCCATCTGCTCGCCAGATGAGCGTCAGGACACCTCGCGATTTCAAAAGCGACGCGGCAGTATCGACCCAGCGCCCGAGAAGCCCAGGCGCGCCGACATGTGCAAGACGACGACGTGGATCGGGCGAGACATTTTGCCGGCGCGCGTCGTGAAATGGCGGATTCATCAAAACACGATCTGCGCTGTCGAGAGTCAATCCGCCGCGTTCGAGCGCATTCGCGCTTTCGACGTCGAGGCGAGCGCCTGGACTCGATCGTCAAGCCGGTTAAGTCGCGCATTGTATGTTGCGAGCGCGCATAGCACAGAATCGAGATCGACCAGCGTGACCTTCAATCCGGCCACGCGCACCGCAAGAGCGAGGCCGGCTGCACCGACGCCCGCCCCCAGGTCGATCGCGTGCTCACCAGCGCGCGCTCCCGTTGCCGCAGCGAGCAGGATCGCGTCATGCCCGACACGGTGGCCGCGCAACGGTTGCCGCAAGCGCAGCCTGCCTCCAAGGACAGCATCTTCACTGGTTTCGATCTCAGCTTCCATCAGGGCGCAGCTCGTGCCCGAGGCCAGCGTCCTCCAGGAGCCGCCGCGCTCGCAATTCGTACTCATCGGCGACCAAAACCCGGCGTGGCAGGACACCCAGCGAACCTTCCAAAACACTCATGTTCTGATCCAGTACCAGCGGCCGGAACCCGGCGCTCTCAAGCAGCGCCACCACCGCCGAGACGAGGACAGCATCATTGGTTCGGATGAGTTCACGCATGGATTTGTGTCTTCGTTGGGCCGCCTCTTGGCATGGCCATTCAGCCCACCAACGACGCCCGCGTCAAATTGACTTCATACGACGATCTAACGGACTTGCCGCGTTAGCATAGCATTCCTATGCTCGCGCTTTCCAAGCGTCCGGAGATGAAATTGGCCGTCGTTCTTCCATTTGAGAAGTCCAAATCCAGCCTCGCTCAATCGGTTGGTCGAACTGGTGGCTCCAGACATGGAGCGCGTCAACTCGACGATTTTGGGTCGCACCGGGTCTGACGTCGCAATGATCCCCGAGGTTGCCAATCATCTGATTTCGTCGGGCGGCAAACGGCTGCGACCGATGCTCACTTTGGCGATGGCGAGGCTCAGCGGCTATTCCGGCGACGCACACATCAAGCTCGCTGCTGCGGTTGAATTCATGCACACCGCGACGCTTCTGCACGATGACGTGGTCGACGAAAGCGATCTGCGCCGCGGCAAGTGGCCGCGCGCATGCTTTGGGGCAACGAGGCGAGCGTGCTGGTAGGCGATTTTCTTCTCGGTCAGGCATTCAAGATGATGGTCGAGGTCGGAAATCTGCACGCGCTCGAAATCTTGTCGTCGGCTGCTGCCGTGATCGCGGAAGGTGAAGTGATGCAACTTGGCACCGCCAAAAACACGGCAACCAACGAAGACGAGTACCTCTCGGTCATCCGCGCCAAGACCGCCGAGTTGTTTGCCGCTGCGTGCGAAGTCGGCCCGGCGCTCGCAGCAAAAGAGAAGGCTGAGCTGGCCGCCTGCCGGTCGTTCGGGATGAATCTCGGAATTGCCTTCCAGCTGATCGATGACGCCCTGGACTACGGCGGTAAGTCCGCCAAACTCGGCAAAAACGTCGGCGACGACTTCCGTGAGGGAAAATCACTTTGCCAGTGGTCCTATCCTTCAGACGCGGGACGGAAAGCTGAGCGAACTTTCTGGAACCGAACGCTCGGCGAAGGAGATATCCGCGAGGGCGACCTCGATCAGGCGGTCGCGTTGATGGCAAAGCACCACTCGATCGAGGACACGGTCGGCCGTGCCCGCCACTACGGCGCAATCGCCACCGATGCACTGGCGCTTGTGCCGCCATCGGAGATCAAGTCGGCGTTGGAAGAGGCGGTCGCGTTCTGCATTGGGCGCGCGCACTGAAAGCACGCGCTTATTGCCTTAACGCTAACCGATCGTGGCAGGCTGTAACCACCAGGCTGGCCGGTTGTCCCTGAGCGTTTGCGTGGCTTTTGCCAATTCATCTCGCGTAGAGAACAGCGCGAAAGCACGTGGGGCCCGACCCTGACATGCGGGCAAGCCTGACACCCGGCAAGGCGCGTAGGGTCTCCAGAATCTCGCCGACGACTGGAGCACATGCACAGGCCGCAGGCGTGAGGTCATTGTCGTGCTGTTCCATAAAATCGATCAGGCGATCGAATTCCGTCGGCACATCATCCGCGAGACTGCCACCGCGTGCGCCGGCGAACCTGCCGAAGACATCCCGTGTAGCCAATGGCACAAGTGGATTGACCAGCAATGCCGGCAACGCCGGCAATTTGACCGGCTCAGATAACCGCTCGCCCATACCGCGCATGATCCGCGCACGCGGATGAAGACAGACGGGCACGTCGGCGCCTGTTGCGCGGGCGGCCAAGGCGAGTATGGGATCATCAAAGAAACGGCATTGACGCGAGCAACAAGCCGCAGAGCCGCCGCCGCATCCGCCGAACCGCCACCGAGACCCGCCGCGACCGGAATATTTTCTCAAGCAGGAAGCGACCCGCCTGTAAGCCGGCGACGCGCTCGCGTCCTGCAGCAACTGCCTTGAGAACCAGATTGTCCGTGATCGGCCCGCTCTTCCCGCCGAAGGGGCCGGTGATTTCGAGCCCCTCCTCGGCGTCGGTCCGCAGCGTCAGCATGTCGCCGAAATCGGCGAACGCGACCAGGCTTTCAATCTCGTGGTAACCGTCGGCGCGGCGGCCGAGAACCCGCAATGTCAGATTGATTTTTGCAGGAGCCTTTTCGAGCAGCGTCGCGCTCACGCGAAAAACCTATCGCTTTCGTAGCGGCTATCAGCCGCCGTCGCCGCTCTTCTTGCCGGCCTTGGCCTGCGAAGATGTCTCGTCGGGGAGACCCTCCTTGAGCTTCTCTTCAATCTTGGGAAGGTCTTCGGCATCCGGCTTGAGATCGCGCGCGTGCGCCCACTGGAATCGCGCCTCCAACACGCGGCCAACCCTCCAGTACGCGTCGCCGAGATGATCGTTGATCGTCGGATCTTCAGGCTTGAGTTCGATCGCGCGCTCGAGCTGCTTGGTGGCCTCCTCGTAGTTGCCAACTCGGTAATAGGCCCAGCCAAGCGAGTCGACGATGTAACCGTCGTCAGGACGCTGCTGGACAGCTTTCTTGATCATCTCCATGCCCTCGTCCAGCTTGATACCTTGGTCGATCCAGGAATAACCAAGGTAGTTGAGGACGTGTGGTTGATCGGGAACAGCTCTAGCGCCTTCGTGAGGTCCGCTTCGGCCTTCGCCCATTGCTTCGAGCGCTCGTAGCAAATACCGCGGAAGTAAAAGACCACCCAGTTCGATTTTTCGGGCTTTTGGATCGCAGACGCGCCTTTCGAATATACATTTGCGCATTCCGCAAACTTTTTGTGCCCCCGCAGCACGTTGCCCAACGCCATGATTGTTTCGAGATCGTCCGGGATTCTGCTTGATCAAAGCTTCCAGATGCTTCTGAGCCTCGTCAGCTCTGTCGAGGCTGTCGAGATTGGCAGCCATTTGGATGGCCGCGTTGCGATGTAAGGGGGAATTGGTGGGCACCGCGATCGTAGATCTTGATCGCAAGCTCGGGCTTTTGAGCGCCTCATAGAGATCGGCGAGCGACAACAACGCAAGCGGATGATTGGGGCTCAGAAAAGCGACAGTTGCAGGTATACTAGGCCGAGGTCCTCACCGCCGCGTCTGCCGAGAGAAGCTCCGAGGCCATAAAGTGCTTCAGCAGCACCAGCCTGAACATTCGGCAACAAGCGGCGGCAGTTTCTCTCCCGCCTTGAGCTTGTCCATCGCCTCGACGACGAGGGGATGACGGGAAAGCGCTTTGTCGAAGGTCTCGAAAACCGTCAGCGCTTCCTTGGGTGAACGATTGCGCGACACCCAGCTGCCGTAGGCCTGCACGACGCGCAGAGCCGTAGAATCCAGCTTGTAAGCGCGCTCGAGACGCTTGCCGGCTTCCTTCTGGTTGCCGGCAACGTCATAGATCAGACCGGCATGGAGATCGCTTGAAGATCGCATACCACTCTGGTCCGGCAAGATGATCGATCGCAGCAATCGCGCCTTTGCTGTCGTTGACGCCAACGGTTGCCCCAGGCGGAAAGCAGAGTTGCCGTAAGATCCGTAATCGGCCCCCGGATCGATTGCGCCAGGTCCCGCCGCGCGGACGCATATTGCTTGCGCTTGAGCGAATTCACACCAAGCACCAAGCGGGCGACGCGATCACTCTTGTCAGCCTGAGCTACGCGTTCGGCGAACTTGACCGCTTCGTCGACATCACCATCGACCAGGAACGACAGGAAGGCTCGATCGAGCAATTCGCCGTTGCTCGGATCGCGCTTGAGTGCGGCTCTGTAGTAGGCGGCAGCGGCAGCCGCATCGCGCTGCTGGCCGGCGTGGCGCGCGGCAAGATAACTGCCCGAAGCGCTAATAGCACCGGATTGCAAGGCGCTGGTTTGCTGCGCGGCAAGAGGGTCGGCGCAGCCGCCAGAGAAGGCGGCCAGCGCGCTGCCGGCAGCGCAGCGGCCGAAGCTCGAAGAGGTCACGGGCGGTGCTCCAATGAAGCGGTTGCGGCGGATTCGCTCGCGAACCACCGGATGTTATACCGAGAATGGCCTTTTGCGCCGCCCCCGCAAGAACGTCCCGCGCAGCACGACTACTGCCAGCTTGAAGGGGCGGGTGTGGCAGTATCGTGACCGGACCAGCCGGAAATTCACATATTCGGATAGTTCGGCCCTCCACCGCCCTCGGGTGGAACCCAATTTATGTTTTGGTTGGGGTCTTTGATGTCGCAGGTTTTGCAGTGGACACAATTTTGGGCGTTGATCACGTACTTTGCAGAACCCGCCTCTTCCACCCATTCATAGACTCCCGCGGGACAGTAGCGTGCCGAGGGCCCTGCAAAGACATCGTGCTCAGATTTCTTCTGTAAGCCGATGTCACCAACCTTAAGGTGAACCGGCTGATCTTCTTCGTGATTGGTATTGGACAAGAAGACCGACGAAAGTCGGTCGAAGGTAATTTTGCCGTCGGGCTTCGGATAAGACACCGGCGTACATTCGGACGCAGGTTTTAGAGAAGCGTAGTCTGGCTTATCGTGGTGAAGCGTGCCGAATAACGAGAAGCCGAGCGTATTTGTCCACATATCGAGCCCGCCGAGCGTGATGCCCGCAAGCGTTCCGAATTTCGACCACAACGGCTTGGCGTTGCGCACTTTCCAAAGGTCTTTTCCGATGGGCGAGTCGCGCCAGCCCGCATCATAATCCAACAGCTCATCGTGGCTGCGGCCGGAAGAGAGGCCGCCGCGGCGGATCTCGGCGGCCGCTATTCCGGACAGAATGGCGTTGTGACTGCCCCTTGATGCGCGGCACGTTCATGAAGCCCGCATCGCAACCAATCAGTGCGCCACCAGGAAATGAAAGTTTCGGCACCGATTGGTAACCACCTTCGGTCAGAGCGCGGGCGCCGTAGGCCAGCCTTTTGCCGCCGTCGAAAGTATCGCGCACCAGGGGATGTGTTTTGAAGCGCTGAAATTCCTCAAAGGGCGACAGATACGGATTTGAATAATTGAGATACAGGACGAATCCGACAGACACCAGATTGTCGTCGAGATGATAGAGAAATGAGCCGCCGCCGGTCGAATTGTCGAGCGGCCATCCGAACGTATGCTGTACCAGCCCCTTGCGGTGTTTCTCCGTTGCGACCTGCCAAAGTTCTTTCAGGCCCAGCCCGAATTTCTGCGGCGCGCGGTCGTTCGCAAGGTCGAATTTCGGGATCAATTGCTTGCCCAGATTGCCTCGCGCGCCTTCGGCGAACAGGGTGTACTTCGCGCGCAGTTCCATACCACGGGTGAAATTGTCCTTGGGCTCTCCGTTTTTGCCAACGCCCATATCTCCGGTAGCGACACCTGCAACCGCGCCGTTCGCGTCATAGAGAACTTCCGTCGCGGCAAACCCGGGATAGATTTCAACTCCCAATGCTTCCGCCTTTGTCGCCAGCCAACGGCAGACGTTGCCGAGCGAGACGATGTAGTTGCCGTGATTGTTCATCAACGGCGGCATTATGAAATTTGGCAGCCGGATCGCCCCGGTCGCTGAAAGATAGTAAAAACGATCGTCTGTGACGGACGTCTTGATGGGCGTGTCTTCCGAGCGCCAGTCGGGCAACAGTCGGTCGAGCCCAATCGGGTCGATTACAGCTCCGAGAGGATATGCGCGCCGACCTCGGAACCTTTTTCCACCACCACTACGGAAATATCAGCACTGATTTGCTTGAGGCGGATCGCTGCCGCAAGCCCGGCAGGCCCGGCTCCCACAACGACCACGTCGAATTCCATCGCCTCGCGGGCTGGTAGCTCGGCCATGAATCTCTCCTTGGCCGATTGTCCACTTTTGCACACAGGGCGGCAATCGGGCTGCCCCTATGCTAGGGTGAATAAGTGATCCCCTCTCGCAACACCGCCGGCACGCGACCTGCTCGATTTCTATGCCGAGACGGGCGTAGATGCACTCCTTGGCGAAAGTCCAGTCGATCGCTTCGCTTCGACTGAGCCGGCCGAACCTGCCGCCCGTTCGGTGCAACCGGTAACGCCAGCGGCGGATTTGAATTCGGTTGCTCGCGCCGCACCCGCAGCGCCGCCTGCGCCCGACGAAGCCGTCATGCAGGCACGCTCCGTTGCAAAAACGCAAAGACTCTCGACGAACTGCGCGCCATTCTCGACAGATTTGAAGGCTGCGCCTTGAAATCAACAGCGAGCCAACTTGTTTTTGCCGACGGCAATCCGGAGCACGACTGATGCTCGTCGGCGAAAGCGCCCGGCCGGGAAGAAGACATCGAAGGCCTGCCCTTCAGTCGGCCGTTCGGGCAAATTGCTCGACCGCATGCTTGCTGCGATCGGCTTGGACCGAACCTCTGTGTATATTGCCAACATTGTCCCTGGCGCCCGCCGGGCAACCGCACGCCCACGCCACAGGAATCGCAAATTTGCCTGCCTTTCATCTTGCGGCAGATCGAATTGGCCGATCCTGACATCCTGGTTTGCCTTGGCGGCCCGTCCGCGCAGACCCTTCTCGGCATCAGGGAAGGCATTACCAAAACGCGGGGGCGATGGTTCGCATTCGAAACAGGCAAGCGCGAAATCCGCGCCATGCCGACTTTCCATCCGGCTTTCCTGTTGCGCAGCCCATTACAAAAACGATTTGCGTGGCGCGATTTCCTGGCAATCAAGGAAGCGCTCGATCAACGATAGGCGACTAGAATTGCACCGACAGCGATAAGGGCCACACCCAGCCAGTTCGGTGCCGTCAGGCGCTCTCCGAGAAACAGAACTCCGAACAGCGCCACCAAAACGACGGAAAGCTTGTCGATGGGCGCGACCTTGGCGGCATCGCCGATCTTCAGCGCGCGGAAATAGCAGATCCAGGACGCGCCGGTTGCCAGCCCCGACAGCATCAGGAACACATACGTGCGCGACGAGATCGCGCCGGGAGATTGAAATTGACCGGTCGCCAACAGAATGAAGGCGAGCGTCACCAAGATCCACAATCGTGCGGATGAAAGTCGCGAAGTCGGCGTTGACGTTTTCGACGCCCACTTTGGCAAAAACTTGCCGTGAGGGCTGCAAAAATCGCCGACAGAACCGCCCACAGCTGCCAGGTTGAGGTCAAGTTCACCCCGTAACCGCAAACTTGGTTGCAAATAGAATCGCCAGTACGACCACCGCCGGCGAAGCTTCCCGTACTTTACCGGAGATTATCTTGGACAGCACGTAGGTGATGAAGCCGAGTCCGATGCCGGTTGCGATCGAATAGGTCAACGGCATTGTGATCGCGGTGACCACGGCGGGAGCATATTCGGTCACGTCCTCCCAATCTACCTCTGCGAGACCGCGCGTCATCACACAAGCGACATAGAGCAACGCCGCCGCCGAAGCATAGGCAGGAACCATCCCCGCGAGCGGCGCGAAGAAAAGTGCTAACAGCAAAGAACAGGCCGACAAACAGCGGCGGTCAACCCGGTGCGACCACCCGCCGAAACACCGGCAGCGCTCTCTATGTAGCTGGTGGTGGTCGAGGTGCCGATCAGCGCGCCAAACATGGCCGCAAAGCTGTCGGAGATCAGCGCCTGTTTCATACGCGCAAGCTTGCCGTTCTTCATCAGCCCGGTGCGATGCGTGACGCCGATCAACGTCCCGGCATTGTCGAACACATCCACAAAAGGATCGAGAACACTACGATCAGGAATGTGAGTTCACTGATGCGAGAAAATCGAGTTGCAGAAATGTCGGCGCCAGCGACGGTGGCACTGAAACGACGCCGTTGAACTGCGCGAGACCAAAGGGCAAACCGATTGCAGTAACAATGAGGATGCCGATCAGCGTCCCACCCAGGACGCGCCGATAGTTAAGTCCGGCTATCAACACGAAGCCGAGCAGCATCAGAACCGGTACCGGCTTGGTCAGGTCGCCGAGCGTCACAAGCGTGGCAGGATGGTCGACAATGACCTTGGCCTCTTCGAAAGCGATAATGCCGAGGAACAGGCCAACACCGGCCGAAACCGCAAGCTTCAGGTTCTGCGGAATTGCGTCAATGACGTATTGTCGTATCGGAAATACTGAAATCAGAAAGAAGAGGACGCCAGAGCAGAACACTGCGGCGAGCGCCTGCTGCCAGGTATAATTGTAGGTCAACACGACGGTGAATGCGAAGAACGCGTTGATGCCCATGCCGGGCGCGAGCGCGAGCGGATAGTTGGCGTAGAGGGCCATGACGAAGGTGCTGACGGCCGCGGCGATGCATGTCGCGACGAAAACCGCGCCCTGATCCATCCCGGTCTTGCCGAGAATGATGGGATTGACGAATACGATGTAAACCATCGTCAGAAACGTCGTTACGCCGGCGATGAATTCGGTACGGACGTCGGTGCCTTGCTGGGTAAGTCCGAAATATCGATCAAGCGCCGTCGCGGATTGTAGCCTCGGCTTTCTGCGCTGCCGGCGCCCGCTTTGGCTGTTTGATCATGTCCCTCCCCCGCCACCCAGCGCCGATTTTGCAAGGCTAGTGCGGTTCTATCTGTTCCAGTCAGACCTGATGCGGCCGTTGTGCACAATGTGACGACCGATGCCGCTTCGATTTATCGCACTGTTGGAACACAATATGGCTCCCATGCTTTGAAGCCTGCGACTATAATTGAATTGTTTCAGGACGTTCGATCGGAGCTTGCCATGGATTTTGATCCTGTCGTGCTTGCCCGTTTGCAGTTTGCCTTCACCATCGTTTTTCACATCATATTCCCGAGCTTTACCATCGGCCTCTCGGCGTACCTGGCGACGCTCGGTGCAATGTGGTTGCGCACCGGCAACGATCGCTACCAGCACCTCATGCACTTCTGGACCAGGATTTTCGCCGTTTCTTTTGCGATGGGGTCGTGTCCGGGATTGTGCTGTCGTATCAGTTCGGAACCAACTGGAGCCGCTTCTCGGTTGTGGTGGGCAATGTGGTCGGGCCGCTGATCGGCTATGAGGTCCTGAGCGCTTTCTTCCTCGAAGCGACGTTTCTCGGCGTCCTGCTCTTTGGCTTCAAACGCGTGCCGCCATGGCTCTATGTGCTGTCGGCTGCGATTGTCGCAATCGGCACGGCCATGTCAGCCTTCTGGATTTTGTCGGCCAACAGCTGGATGCAAACACCAACTGGCCATCAGATGAGCGGTGGCGTCGCACACCCGGCCGACTGGCTCGCGATCGTCTTCAATCCCAGCTTCCCTATCGCTTCGCGCATATGCTCAACGCTGCGTATCTCACGACTGGCTTTGTCGTGTTTGCCGTCGGTGCGCGCTATTTGCTGCGCCGGGCGGCACATGGACGAAGGTCGGACCATGCTGCGGATGGCAATCGGGCTGACCGCAATCCTCGCACCACTGCAGCTGTTCCTCGGCGATCAGCATGGACTCAACACGCTGCACTACCAGCCAATCAAAGTCGCCGCGATGGAGGCGCATTGGGATGGCAGCAAGCCCGGCGACTTTCATATTTTCGCCTGGCCGGATGAGAGTAGCGGGCGTCAACCGTTTTGCAATTATCGATTCCGAAAGCGGCATCGCTCGTCCTCACCCATCGGATGAACGGACTGTTTCCAGGACTTAAGCAGCGTGCCCGCATCGGATCGGCCCCCGGTGAAGGCTGTGTTCTTCGCATTCCGCATCATGCTTGGCGATCGGCTTCTTCATGATCGCTGCCGCATTGTTCGGCGCTTTTCTGTGGTGGCGCGGGACTTTGTTCGAGACGCGCTGGTATCTGCGCGTCATGTCGCAATGCTGGTGGATTGGTTTCGTGGCTGTGATTTCCGGCTGGGTTGTTACCGAAAGCGGACGCCAGCCCTGGCTCGTGCAAGGCATCCTGCGCACAGCCGATGCGACCTCGCCGGTCCCGGGCGCAACGATTGCCGGAACACTTGGCGCTATTCGTGCTGGCGTACGGCGTCGTGTTCTGGTTCGGGCATTTACTACATCAACCGGCTGATTGCGCGCGGCCCGCATAAAGTTACCGCCGAGACCCGGGGCCGTTTTCGCCGAGCCCGATTGCCGCGGCGCAGGATGCCGGGCGCGAAGCGATGCAGCGCTGAAAGGGTGACGCCATGGAATGGTATCTCCCGCTGATCTGGGCCGCGCTGATCGGTACCGCGGTTTTCATGTACGTGCTTCTCGACGGCTTCGATCTGGGCATCGGCATACTTTTCCGTCCGCGCGCAAGCGAGAGCGAGCGCGATCAGATGACCCGCACCATCGCTCCGTATTGGGACGGCAACGAGACCTGGCTGATCCTGGGCGGAGCGGGTCTGTTCGTGGCGTTTCCAAGAGCCTACGCGGTCATCATGCCCGCGCTTTACCTGCCGGTGATCGTGATGCTTCTTGCACTCGTCTTTCGCGGCGTCGCGTTCGAATTTCGGCACGTGTCGTACAGCAAGACGGGTTGGAATGTTGCCTTCAATGTCGGCTCGACGCTCGGCCGCGTTCGCGCAGGGTGTGATTCTGGGCGGCCTCATCCAGGGCGTCGCGGTGCGCGACGGCGCCTTCAGCGGCGGTTCGTTCGACTGGGCAACACCGTTTGCCTTCCTGTGCGGGCTGTCTTTGGTTGGCGGCTATGCATTGCTCGGGCGCCACGTGGCTCGTACATGAAAACGGAAGGCCCGGTCGCCGATCGCGCCCGCAGCCAAGCAAAGGTGCTGTTGCTGGCGGTGCTCGCCTTCATGGCTGCGGTGAGCCTGTGGACGCCGCTCTCGCAACCCGCGCATCGCAGAGCGATGGTTCAGCCTGCCGAACTTCTATTTCCTTTGGCCGGTGCCGCTGGTGACGGCGCTCACCGCCTATCTGGCCTGGCGCTGGCTCGAAACCGGCCGCGAGGCGCCGCCATTTCTGGCGAGCATGCGCGCTTTTCCTCCTCGGCTTTCTCGGACTGGTGATTTCCAACTTCCCTACCTCGTCCCGCCTTCCCTCACGATCTGGGACACTGCGGCCGCACCGGCGAGCCAGATTTTCATGCTGCTCGGCACGCTCCTGCTGCTGCCGATTGTGCTTGGCTATGTCGCGTTTATTTATTGGCTGTTCCGCGGCAAAGTTCGCGAGGGTGAAAGCTACCACTGACTATTGGGGCCGCTGCATTGACCAGCCAATCCTGATCAGTGGCAACATTCCCTGCACTGCGCGCGGGAAAGAGCGCGGTACTTCCGGCACCATTTCCGGAAATTGTACCTTCAGAGTCTCCGGCGCCGAGCCGGTGTTGTCAGCACGCCGGCCAGACCAGAATGCCCCCCTGCTGGTGTATGTCGGACAGAGTTACCCACGGGCTGCGCTGCGGCGCCCAGGCAAAATAGAGGTGCCGGGCGGCTCGGCGATGCCAGCGCGACCAGCGGCGCAACACGCGGATCACCGGTCAGGTAGGCAAGCCGCTTGCCGGTGCGACGCTGATAGATGTCTGCATAGAAACGTCCCTCGGCGTTCGCAGGTTGCGCGATCCTGAGATCAGTACCCAACGTCCACGGAAATACCACAAGCGAGAGAGCGACCAGTACCGGCGGCGCAATCAGCAGGACCAATCCAGGCCGAAGAGACCAGCCCCTCTCGGTAAAGAAGGATCTTGTCTCCGGCAGCGACGATTACTGCGAGCCCGGAAAGCACGACGAGCGGTGCGATGTTGTCGAGCGGTCCGAGCCGCCCGCTCGCAAAGCGACCACGATCGCGATAGCCGCGGGTGCCAAGGCGAAGACAAAGACAAAAACGCGAGCGAAAGCATCCACCGGGTTACGATCGATCTCGGGCGCCCGTTCGCGAGGATGGCGGGGCCATCCACTTGTCAAAGCGACCAGCAAAGCAAGTCCGAGATGAGTAAGGATCAGCGCAAGAAGCAGCCACAGGCCCGGCGATAGCCGACCGGTTGCGGCGACGCTTTCGTCGATGCCTTCGGCCACCAGTGTGCGGCCACTTCCGAACCAGATGACATGCGGAAAGACGACGATGCAAAATAACAATACGGCTATCCACGGTTCCGGTCTTTGTGCAGCGGTTCGCCCACGCGCCGTCGCGCCTGTGAAGACAATTATGAGGACCAACAGGACCAATCCGACATAGCTGGCAAGCAGAAGGAGGCCGAGGTCGAGCGCCAGCAGAACCAATAGCCGCGTCTGCCCTCGCCAACCGAACGCCAGAAGAAAAGCAGGCCCAGAGCCCACAAGGGTGCGGCAAGGACCGCGGGACCGAAGTTCGGGCTCGGCACAGCGAAGGCGGCAATGCCGACCATCAACAATATTGCGAGAATTGCGTGTCTTGTGCCGACAATGCCGCGGCCAGAGTGAACACTGCCCAGTAGGTGACGACAATGCAGGCCTGCGCCAGAGCATAAAGGCCGAAACTGCCGCCGATCCTGAAAGCAATCTCGCCCAGCCAGAATGCCAGGGCGGTCCGAGATAGCTGCCGAGGACGAATTCGCGACCAATCGCCAGCAACAGCGGCACATCCCCTGGAGGGGCGCTGTAAAAAATAGCGGGGATCAAGGTCCAGAGCGCGGCTTGCGTCAGACGCAGCGGTCCAGAAGACCACTGCAGGGCGTCCACGCAGGAATTCAACAAGCAGGGAAACGTAATGCATTGGCCCGCGCGGGGTTATGAAGGTGGTAACCGGGCAGGAATAAAGAAGCCGCGCTAAAGAGGCAACAACGCGACGACAGCCTCATCGGAAGCGCCGCCGAGAGCCGCCAGTTTGGCCGCCACCGGCGCAAACGATTTCCGATGATGGATGGTCGGCCCAAGGCGGGCCAATGCGGCAAAATGCTCAGGTACGCTATAGTCCCATGTGCCGTTCGAAGCCATACCCGGGATGAGCACGCCCTAACTGGGTCATGAGGCGATCGCGGGTAACTTTGGCCACGATCGACGCCGCGGCAACTCGACACGACCAGCGCATCGCCGGAGACAACCGCCTCACAATCACAGCCACAATCGATTTTCTGGTTTCCGTCGACGAACACCAGTTTTGGCGTCACCGGCAGCGCCTTGACGCGCGCGCAAGGGCCCAGAGTGATGCGCGCAATATGTTGTCGCGATCGATGCGATCAACGGCGCCGAACGCTACCGCCACCTGTGCTGTCGCGCAGATTTTTGCGTAGAGCTTTTCGCGTTCCTCTGCGTCAAGCTTCTTGGAGTCATTGAGACCACGTGGGATGCGTTGGGGATCGAGCACAACCGCTGCGGCCACTACCGGCCCCGCTAGAGGGCCCCTTCCCGCCTCGTCGCACCCTGCCACCGGATAGATGCCCTTGTTGAGCGCACGACGCTCGCGCGCCGGAATGTCAGGGCGCAAGATCGGCTCACTGAGCGGCAATCGCGGGCTGACTTTGAGTTTCCTAGCCATTACCGCGATGAGTGCGCGGAAGGGCGGCCAAGTCAATGCAAAGCCTCGTCGGCATGTGGATGGCGTGGACGGACTCGCGAACGTCCTAGAGCAGGCTCCAGGTTGTTCAGAGCCGGGCCTCGGTTTTTGAAATGCTCCGTCGTCAGTGAAGTTTCGGGCAGCATTGAACCCCAACTTTTCGCAGGCCATTTCGAAACGGCGGCCGATCATCCAGGCGTAAGGACCGGTCCCCTTCATGCGGGTTCCCCAGGTGGAATCGTAGTCCTTGCCGCCCCGCATGTCGCGAACGAGTTTGAAGACATGGCGGTAGCGATCGGGATAATTCGCGATCAGCCACTCCCGGAACAAGTCCCTCACCTCGAGCGGCAGACGCAACAGCACGTAACCGGCTTCCTTCACGCCTGCCGTTCTGCGCTGCTTCGAGAATGCGTTCGATCTCCATGTCGTTGAGTGCGGGAATTACCGGCGCCACCATGACGGTCGTCGGCACGCCTGCCTGGCTCAGGCGCCGCAACGTCTCCAGCCGACGCATCGGCGTCGCCGCCCGCGGCTCCATTTTGCGAGCAAGCATTGGATCAAGCGTGGTCACCGACAGTGCGACCTTCGCCAGGTTCCGCTCGGCCATCCGGGCCAGAATGTCGAGATCCCGCAGCACCAGCGCCGACTTGGTGACAATGCCGACAGGGTGGCCGGCGCGGTCGAGCACCTCAGAATCCGGCGCATCACTTTGTATCGCCGCTCAATCGGTTGATATGGATCGGTATTGGTACCGATCGCGATGACCTTTGGCTCATAGCCGGGCGCCGACAATTCTTTTCCAACAACGCGGCGGCTTCAGGCTTCACCAGAAGCTTGGATTCGAAATCGAGTCCGGGAGACAAGCCGAGGTACGCGTGGGTCGGACGCGCGAAGCAGTAGACACAGCCGTGCTCGCATCCGCGATAGGGGTTGATCGATCGGTCAAAACCGATGTCGGGCGAGTCATTGCGGGTAATAATCTTTCGGGTCGCGTCGACCGTTACGGTCGTCTTGAATGGCGGAAGCTCGTCGAGCGTTCTCCAGCCGTCATCAAACGCGACGCGGGCAAGCGGTTCGTAGCGCCCGGAAGCGTTGCTTTGCGCACCCCTCCCTCGCCGGCGCTCGTGGTCGACGACAACGCCAAGGAGTCCACTGACGTCGTCATAGGCGCCCGCCGGCGCGGGAGGGCAGTTCCTTCGCCGACGAGCGTCTTTGGGCTGCGTTTAATCGAGCCATCGCTTCAACCTAATCCCTGAATGTGAACATAACAAGAACATTTCTATGCGGGTAGAATTTGGGCGGCCGCACTCTCCATCTCGTAGGGTGGACGACCGGGCCCACCTGATATGGTGGCAACCGATACCGAGGGCTGCAGTTCCATGTTGAGCGCGCATCATTTCGACCCACGAATCGGAGCGTTCCCTGGTGCCGACCTTGGCGGCGCTGGTACCTGCTGCAGCGACCGGGCTGCTCGCGAACGTCGTCATTGCCGATGCGGGATCCCGCGACGCAACGGCGGAAGTAGCCGAAATCGCGGGCTGCAACTTCATGGCCTCAGGTGAACCGCTCGGCGTGCGCCTCAAAGCCGCAGCCGCGACGACCCGAAGCCCGTGGTTTATGTTTCTCCGCGCCGGCGCCGTACCGCAGCCAGGTTGGATCGACGCCACGGATCATTTCATTCGCGCTGAGTGGGCGAGCGATGAGGCCGCAAAGGCTGCGGTATTCCGCAAGGACGCTGCAGCATTTCAACGTCCGGGCTTTGCAGAGATTTGTGACCTTGCTTGTTGCCACATTCGACGGGGGACCGAAGCCCGAGCAGGGTCTGCTGATCGCCCGTAGTCTTTACGAGGCAATAGGCGGGCATCGCGCCGGTAAAGACGCAGAGGCGGATCTCCTGCACAGGCTCGGCCGGCGCCGGATTACTATGCTGCCGGCCGCGCTCTCGACGGCCCGTCAAGATACTTGACTTTGTCAACTAATTTGCCGACGCTTCTCGCGCCATGGCAAATCGGGCAAGCATTGCGGCCGTCCGCCAGTTCAACCGCTTTTACACGCGGCAGATTGGCGTCCTGCGCAAGACTTACCTCGACAGCCCCTACTCGCTCGGTGAAATGCGGGTGTTGTACGAGCTCGCGCATGGCGAGCGCTCACCGCAAGCGACATCGCCCGAGCCCTCGACCTCGATGCGGGATATCTCAGCCGCCTACTGCGCAATTTCGAGAAGCGCGGGCTGATCAGCCGCAAAACCTCGACGAAGGACGCGCGACAAGAGCCACCTCGCTCTCACAATACGCGGCCGCAAGCTTTTTCGCGCCGATGGAGGAACGCTCGCAGCACGACGCCGGCGCCATGCTCGACAAGCTCAAACCTTCGCAACAAGCCCAGATCGTCGCAGCCATGACATCGATCGAAACCCTGCTCACCGACAGACAGACGGTAATATCCGACGCCAAGCCCCTGCTATACGCTGCGCGATCCGCGCGCCGGCGACTTCGGCTGGGTCATTTCACGCCATGCCGAACTCTATTTCCAGGAGTATGGCTGGAGCGATCCGTTCGAAGGCCTCTGCGCGCAGATCGTCGCCGATTTCGTCAACAACTTCGACGCAAAGCTGCGAGCGATGCTGGATCGCGGAGCTGAACGGCGAAAATGTCGGCCTGCGTGATGTTGGTGAAGGATGATCAGCCCGGCGTCGCGCGCGCGTCCGGCTGCTCCTTGTCGACCCGAAGGCGCGCGGGCTGGGTCTGGGCGCGCGGCTTGTCGACGAATGCGTGCCGCTTTGCGCGCGCGTGTGGGATACACGAAGATCACGCTGTGGACCCACAGCGTGCTGACCGCCGCCCGGCATGTCTACGAGAAGGCCGGCTTCACGCTCAGCTCGAGCGAGCCGCGGCATAGTTGGGGCAAAGACGTCGTGGCGGAGTTTTGGGACCTCGACTTATAGCCGGCAAAATCAAGCGGTCGCGCCTTTTGCCTTCGGTCTGCGCAGGTGTTCGTCGAGCCGCGGCAGAATCTCCACGAAATTGCAGGGCCGATAGCGATAATCGAGCTGGTGCACCAGAATTTCGTCCCAGGCGTCCTTGCAGGCGCCCGGTGAGCCCGGAAGGCAAAACACATAGGTCGCGTTGGCGACGCCGGCGGTGGCACGCGTCTGGACTGCCGAGGTGCCGATCTTTCTCTCACTCACCAGCAGGAACATGGTGGCAAAGCCATCCATGCGCTTTTCGAACAGCGGTTCAACCGCTTCCGGCGTCACATCGCGGCCGGTGAAGCCGGTGCCTCCGGTGGTGATGACGACGTCGATAAGGTCATCGGCAATCCAGGCCTTAACCTGCTCGCGGATCGCTTTAACCTCGTCCTTGACGATCGCCCGCGCGGCCACAGCATGACCAGCGGCGCGAATGCGTTCGGCCAAAAGTCACTCCGGATTTGTCGTCGGCGGCCTCGCGCGTGTCCGAGATCGTCAGCACCGCGATCTTCAGCGGTACAAATTGTCGGCTTTCATCGATGCCGGCCATCGCGGTCTCTGCTACACCTGGCCCGTGAAGGTATTGCACGCCGATACCTTGCCCTCTTTCAGCCCGGTCATGAACCAGCGCTGCCGTTGCGCCGACGAGCCGTGAGTGAAAGCATCCGGGCACGACATAACCGCGCTGACTGCTGCTGCAAGCCTGTCGTCGCCGATCGCTGCCGCGGTCTGCATTGCCGCTTCGACATCGCCCGGCTCTAGTGTCTTCCACCGTTGGTTTGAATTGTTCGCCCAAACCCCGGCGAGACAGTCGGCCTGCAATTCAACCCGCACCTGGATTCGGTTGGCCTCGACCTTGCTGCCCGCGGAGCGCTGCGCGTTCTGCACCTGCGGCAAAATGCCGAGCAGATTTTGCACATGGTGACCAACCTCATGCGCAATCACGTAGGCTTCGGCGAACTCGCAGGCCTTGCCGCTGCAGCCGCGGAAGCGCGCCTGGATGTCGCGAAAGAAAGTGGTGTCGAGATAAATGCGCCGGTCGTTCGGACAGTAGAACGGTCCCATGGCCGCTTGCGCCATCCCGCAACCGCCCTGCACGACGCCGGAGTACAGCCGCAGCCGCGGCACGGTGTATTGCTGCCCGCTCTGCTTGAAAATTTCCTGCCAGGTATCTTCGGTATTGCCGAGTACCGCGGCGACAAAATCGCCCATCTGGTCTGCCGGCTTGCTTGTGCGTTTGCCGCGATTGGCGGCTCGTACGGTTGCTCCTGGTGCCGCCCGCCGTTCACGATCTCGGCTCCCCGATCAGAATGCTGGGATCGATGCCGAGCGCCCAGCCGAGCAAACCGAGGATAATTACAGTTCCGATCCCGATTCCGCCGCCGCCAATCGGGATACCCATACCGCCGCCGCCGCCAAAACCGCCTTCCTCACCGCGCGTGTCCTCGACATTGTCGCTGCGGCGAAAATCATCCCAACGCATGACGGGCTCCTCCGGACATTTGTCGCAATAATCGCTGAACTGTGCGCGCTCGTCCAACTCTGGTCACGCCGCACCGCCACATACCTCTAAGCCGGTATTAAATAGGCAGAATTTGCCGACTTACGAGCCGCCATCATAAACCGCTTTTTACTTTGCGCGCTCAAGATGCGGATCTGTCGGTTGTAGGTCCCGCGTCGCCGACCGCGTCGCCTGAGTCAGAGTCCTGAGTCATGGTTGTGTCGCGTCGCGGGGCGCCCTCAAGGGCGCCCCGTGGAGTTTCAGAGAGTCCGCAGCCGCATCGCATTCTCGTCGGCGATTGCATCGCCGGAATGTCAACGTTGCCGGCGGCATCGGTCGACCTCGTCTTCGCAGATCCGCCCTTACAACCTTCAGCTCGCGAACGATCTGAAGCGGCCCGACGACTCGCACGTCGCTGCTGTCGATGACGACTGGGATAAATTTGCCAGCTTCTCCGCTTACGACGATTTCACGAGGCGCTGGCTAACAGCCTGCCGGCGCGTGATGAAGCCGGCCGCGACAATCTGGGTGATCGGCTCCTATCACAACATTTTCCGCGTCGGCACGATCATGCAGGATCTCGGATTCTGGATTCTCAACGACGTGATCTGGCGTAAAGCGAATCCGATGCCGAATTTTCGCGGCCGCCGGTTCACCAACGCGCACGAGACCCTGATATGGGCGTCACGCGACGCGGACGCTCGCGGGTACACTTTCAATTACGAGGTGCTCAAGGCGGGCAACGAGGACATCCAGGTGCGCTCGGACTGGACCTTGCCACTTTGCACCGGCGAAGAGCGTCTGAAGGGCGGCAACGGCAAAAAGCTTCACCCGACCCAGAAGCCTGAAGCTTTGCTTGCCCGCGTGCTCCTTTCGAGCACACGTCCCGACGATCTCGTCCTTGATCCATTCTCTGGAACAGGCACGACCGGAGCAGTCGCCAAGCGGCTCGGCCGACGCTTTGTCGGTTGCGAGCAGGATGCGAAATACGCCAAGGCAGCCGGAAAAGCGCATCGCTGCAACCAAGCCGCTCGAAGCGCCGACGCTTGCGCCGTTCGTCACCGCGCGCGAAGCACCGCGCGTACCCTTTCGCAACCTGATCGAGCGCGGGCTTGTGACGCCCGGCGCCCGGCTGGTCGATTCAAAGAAACGTCACAAGGCGCTCGTTCGCGCGGACGGCGCAGTGTCTCTCGACGGCACGGTCGGCTCGATCCACCGGATCGGCGCGCATCGCGCAAGGTCTCGACGCCTGCAACGGCTGGACCTTCTGGCATGTCGAAACGCCGAAGGGACTCACGCTCATTGACGAACTGCGCGCGAAAGTACGCGCGGAGATGGCCTAAGTTCATCTCACTGAAAACGGTACGGCGTACGGCCGACCGAACGCAACACCCGCCGCCACGGTCTGCACCGGCTTGAGATAGGCCTTGCCCTCGCGTTTGTTGTTGCGGGTATCGACGAACGATACCGGCCCTTCGACCAGCTCCATGATCGCAACGTCGCCAGGCGCGCCGACCTGCAAGGTGCCGAGCTTGGGCACGCGGTTGATGATCTTTGCCGGATTGATCGTCGCCATGGCGACCACCTGCTCGAGCGTGAAGCCGAGCCCCATGAACTTGCTCATCACCCAGGGCAGATAGGGCATGCCCGGCGTATTGCCGGAAACTACGTGGATGTCGGACGAGATCGTGTCGGGCGCGCATCCACCTGCGCGATCGCCGCTTCCGCAACCGTGTAGTCGAAGCTGCCGCCGCCATGCCCGACGTCGAAGATCACGCCGCGCTGTTTCGCGGCCAGCGCCGCCGGCAGCAGTTTGCCGTCCTGCACGATATTGGTGAAGGCGCCGGCGATGTTGGGCGCGCCCGAATAGGCATGGGTGAGGATGTCGCCCGGCCGCAGCAGGTCGAGGATCTGCGACATCAGCTCGCGCGGTCTCGACGCCGCCGATGTGGCACATCACCTTCGCCGCCGGTGCCGGCCGTCTCGCAGGCCAGGATCGCGCGCTTGAGCGGCTCGAGTCCCGTGCTTGGCGATGACGTTCTCCGACATGCGCACTTTGGCGCCGAGCACAATATCGGCGTTCTCACGCGATCGTCTTGGCGGCAGGCGTCCACCTGCGCGAAGTCGATGTTGTAGAGCTCGGCGACCGGGAACGGCGTCAGCCCGATATTGGCGATATGCACGAAGGCGTAGAGCCGCGTGCGGGTCTGCCCCGACGATGAAGCGGCGGAAGGCGGCGAAGTTGTTCGCGCCGGCGTCGCCCGCCGAAACGCAGGTGGTGGTGCATCTGGTTGGCGACGAGCTCGTCGGCCGGAATGCCGATGGCCGAGCCGTAAGGATAAACGTGGCTGTGCAGATCGACGAGGCCCGGCGTCACCAGCTTGCCGGAGGCATCGAGCACGCGCAGCGCGCGCGCCGTCGGCGATATCGGCCTCGACCGCCTCGATCACGCCATAGCGGATGCCGATGTCGCGCTTGCCGCGCAGCGATCTGGCTGGGATCGAGCACGTCGCCGCCCTTGATGAGCGAGGTCGAACTTGTCGTTCGGCCCCATCACGGCATGCGCGCCGGTGATGCCGGCAGTAACGGCAAGCGATGCAGTCGAAGCGAGAAACGCGCGGCGTGACAGCATGGTCGTCCCCCCGGTTGGATTTTGCCGGATGTTATCGCCCAGGGTGGCGCGCCGTCGAGGGACACGTGACGCTACAGGTTAATCAGGCAGATATCGCTTCGGTAGAGAAACTCCAGCGCGCGCTGGTGAAAGCATCCATATTCCGCCCGCCTGTCGGCACTGCCGGTGCGCAAGGTAATCGCTCGCTCAATGGACCCGGCAATCGCCATGCACGTGTGCCCGGCCGGATCGCCGTAGCGATTGCCCGTCGGCCCGCTTGCCCCGCGTTTCACCAAAGCCCCACGTGGCGCCATGCCGCTCGCGAACGCGCCGCGCGATCAGAAGTGAATAGACCTCGGTCGCAGGCCGCAGCCCGACCATGTCCGCGTGCCGCCGATCGTTGAGCAGCGCCATGCGCGAAGCCTTCGTGTAGACCACAGCACCACCGGCAAAATAGGCCGACGCACCAGGTACCGCCAGCAAGGATGCCGCAACGAGGCCCCCGGTTGAGGACTCGGCAATGGCGATTGTCTGGCTACGCTCGATCAAAGCGCGGCGATCTTTTCCGCAATCGGCTGGAATAACTCCATCAGTCGATCCTGTCTGCGCGACCGAGCTGGCAAAGCACGCGAAAAACACCAACGTCAGCCTGTGAAAATCGGCGCGACAAGTCCGCCCCTGATTTTCTCCGCATCGGCCTGGCGAAGCGTGTCGACCATCAGGCAGGCCCTGATCTTTTTGTCGCCGCCGCGAAGTTGTTCTTCCATCGAGACCGGTTGACCACCCGGATCAACCGCCTCCCATATTTCGCAGGCCGCTATGGCGGCGTCTTGCACCAGGTCTTCAGCAAGTCTTGCCAACGCGGCTGGGTCGGGCGCGTCGTTTAAGAACCGGGCGGTGACCGCGAATGCGCCACGGAAACCACCGCTCCGCAGCGTCCGCCGACACACCGGTCCGGGTCGCGTTGAGGAAGACTTCAGACATGATCTTGCGGGTCATTGGTGTCGGATTATCGAGCCGTCCGAGATAGGGCTTCGACGTCAGGACGTCCGGCGACTCAACAAGATAGAAATTGAAATAGTCGGAGCTGCCGGAAATCGCCTGGTGCCGCCGTCCGTATAGGAAACCGGGCACGGCGAGCCGCTCGAGCAGATGCTCGCCCTGAAACCACGCTTCGAATTCTGCCTCGCGTCCAGCGCGGCAATCATTGAAGATCGCAAGAATCCCCGGTTGTCCCGCCCATTGCTATTTCGCCGCCACCACCATGATCTCAACCTTGTAGTCCGGCGAAGCGAGCCCGGCTTCGACTGTTGCGCGTGCTGGCGTGTTGCCGGGCGCAACCCAGGCGTCCCACACGGCATTCATTTCGGGAAAATTCGCCATGTCCGTGATCCAGATGTTTGCCGAAAGGAGCTTGCTTTGTCTGTGCCAGCCTTTGCGAGAAAACCGTCGATCTGCCTGAGAATATCTATTGTCTGATCGCCAGTGCTTTTGCCCTTCGGAGCGTCGGCGACAATGCCGGCGAGATAAACCGTATTGCCGTGCACTACAGCCTCTGCTCATGCGCGGCCCAGGCGTCAGCGACGTTCGATACTCGTGCGTTTCCCCATAGTGAATTTTGAACTCGTTTCGTAGCGATGTTTGATGCTTTTGGGAACTGCGATCGCTCGCGCGATTAGCGCCTCGGCGCGCCACTGCAATTTCGGAAGTTGTGGCGATCTAACGTCGATCGAGAGCGTGTGCGAGGACTTTCGCATGGACGCTGGGCAGCGCCTCATCCGCCAGATCCCTGATTTTCACCCAACACGCACCCTTCGGTGCTGCCGTTGCTGGTTGTGCGTGCGCGACGAAGACAGTCAGTTCGAGCGGGAAATGAGCGAATACGTGCCGCACCATGCCGGGCAACTGGCGCCATCGCGCTCGCGCACCTAGTCGCGGCGCCGAGTGGCAAGCGTGCGCCCTGTCGAAATCATGTTTCCACTCGCTCCCCGGCACCTCCATCATCGAGGCGAGCAGGCCTTTCTCGGGACGCCGGCGCAGTAACACGCGACCATCGGCGCGCAGGGCGACGAACGCGGCGCTGCTGCGCAACTTGCCTTCCGCTTTTGGTGACTTGCGCGGAAACGTCTCCTGTTCCCCGCGCGCGTGCAGCTGCGCAGGCGCCTTCCCAAGCGACACAGCGCACGCACGTGGGACGTTTCGGTGAGCAGATAGTGGCTCCGAGATCCATGAGCGCCTGAGCGAAGTCACCCGCCCGATGTTTTGGGAGTAAAGATGCAGCAAGTTGTTCTGATCACCGGCTTCGCAGCCGGCAGTTCTTCCTCGACAATGAAAGCCGCGACACGACGCGCTCGACATTCCCATCGACCTGGCACTGCCGGAAAATCGAAAGCAATTGCCGCTACCGCCGCCGCCGGTAGTCGCCGATCCCCGGCAGGCCGCGCAAGCGCTTCGACATCACTCGGGAACTGTCCGGCCATGGTGTTCGACCACAGCTTTCGCGCAGGCATGCAGATTGCGAGCGCGCGCGTAATAGCCAAGCCCAGCCCAGGCACGAAGGACATCATCGAGCCTCGCCGCAGCAAGCGCGGCAACCGTGGGCCAGCGCGACAGAGAAACGGACGTAGTACGGTCCAACCGCCTTCACAGTCGTCTGCTGGAGCATGATTTTCGGACAGCCATACGCGATATGGATCCGCGCGTGTCGCCGCGCCGAGCTCGCCACGGCAAGATCTCGTGCGTGCCGGTCATACCAGGCGAGCAACTCCTCGGGATCCGGCGTTTGGGCTTTCTTCCGCGAAACCGATCGGACTGCTACGGTCATGGTGCCGACGATGGCACAAGGCACGCACCTATGAGCAAGCCCCCGCGCGGTTTTCCCCGGCCACTTTCGGAATTGCTGAGCGCGACCTTGGGCGACGCGTTCAAGGCGCAGGGCTTTGCCTCAACCGAGATCATTTCGCGCTGGCCCGACATCGTCGGCGCCGAGATTGCCGCCCACAGCGAGCCGCTCAAGATCAACTGGTCCCGTCCGGTCGGCGATAAAACGCCGGAACCCGCCACGCTTGTGCTGCGGGTCGAAGGACCCGGCCGCACTCGAAATCCAGCACCTCTCAGCCGTCATCCTTGAGAGGGTCAACCGCTTTTTCGGCTGGCAGGCGATCGGCCGCATTGCCCTGCGGCAAGCCCCTCAGGCATCGCGAGAAACCCACACCAGCACACACCCGATCCCGCCATGGCGGCACGCGGTCGCCGAAACCTTGCCGGATATCAAGGACGAGAATCTGCGCCAGGCGCTCGGGCCGGCTGGGCGCGGCGATCAAGCGAAATTGAGGCCTCTGCCCGGCTTGGCAGGCTGGCCCGGCATTGCCACAATTGTGCTGTCCAGCTAGCCAGTGACGGTTCAGACCGGCATCTCAGCCCCAGGAGCCTCCGTTGCAGATCACCCGCCGCGAATTTTGCCAGACCACGGCCGCCGTGGCGCTCGCCACCGCAGTGCTCGGTGTTTCCTCGTTGCCACCTTTGACGGTCGAGGCTTGGGCAGATACCTGTGCCTGACCAGCGAGTTGATGCAATCCGACGCATTGCCAGAAATGGCGATGGGCGACGAAAAGGCGCCGGTGACCATTATCGAATACGCGTCGATGACTTGCCCCCACTGCGCGCACTTTCAAGAAACCACGTTTCCAGAAATCAAGAAGCGCTATATCGACACCGGCAAGGTACGGCTGGATCTTCCGCGAGTTTCCGCTCGACAACCTCGCGGCTGCCGCCGCTTCATGCTGGCGCGCTGCGCCGGCAAGGACGACAACGGAAAATATTTTGCCCTGATCGACACGATGTTTCGCCAGCAGCAGCAGTGGGCGGTCGAAAAGCCGATACCTCCTTTGCTTGCCATTGCCAAAGCAGGCGGGCCTGACCGGAACAAACCTTCAATGCCTGCCTGGCGAATCAGCAGGTGCTCGACGGCATCGAAAGCATCCGCAAACGCGCCGTCGACAAATTCAAGGTGCAATCAACGCCCACCTTTTTCATCAATGGGACGCAATACCCTGGCGCCTTGTCGACTCGACGAAATGGCCAAGGCTGATTGACCCCTATCTCAAGGGCTGATAAGGGTTTTTGGCCCGAGTCACGCACGCGCGGTAACGCGTACAAACCGCAGTTTTCGCGTCTGCCCCTCGAAAGGTATGGAAAACCGCGCCTACACTTCCGCAGGGTAGTTGCCCTTGCGGGCGCGGCGATTCATTCTCCGGGCCGATGTGGCGCTGCCCGCTCAGATTCGGGCCAAGCCACGGAACGGCCTAGTGATTTGTTCAATGCAAAATCGATGAAGCGAAAGTGCGTCGCGCCGCTTTGCGCATGACCCGAAAAGATGAGATCCGGAACGTTGTCCGTCGCCAACAAAAGAGCCATGAGGCCCTAACGTATGAAGCTTACACGGCTGCGGCTGCTCGGCTTCAAGTCGTTCGTCGAACCGACCGATTTCCTGATTGAGCCAGGGCTTAACCGGCGTGGTCGGCCCAAACGGCTGCGGGAAATCGAATCTGGTCGAAGCGTTGCGCTGGGTCATGGGCGAATCTTCGCACAAATCCATGCGCGCGGCATCGATGGACGATGTCATCTTTTCCGGCTCCAACAGCCGGCCCGCGCGAAACAATGCCGAGGTCGCGATCGCGATCGACAATTCGACGCGCTCGGCACCGGCTGCCTTCAACGATCAGGACTCGTTGGAAATTGCCCGCCGGATCGAGCGTGATTCCGGCTCGAACTATCGCATCAACGGCCGCGGATGTGCGCGCGCGTGACGTGCAAATCGTTTTTGCCGACGCCTCGACCGGCGCGCGCTCGCCCGCGCTCGTCCATCAGGGCCGGATCGGCGAGATCATTCAGGCCAAACCGGAACAGCGCCGTCGCGTGCTGGAAGAGGCGGCCGGCATTGCCAGGCTTGCATGCGCGCCGCCAGTGAGGCCGAACTGCGGCTTGAAGGCAGCAGAAACCAATCTTCTGCGGGTCGAAGACGTCATTGGGCAAGCTCGTCTGCCCAAATTGATGGTCTGAAAAAGCAGGCGCGTCAGGCGATCCGCTACCGCACCGTATCCTCCCAGGTGCGCAAGGCTGAGGCGACGCTCTATCATTTGCGATGGAGCTCGCGCGAACAGCGAAGTGGCCGAAGCCGAGCACGCGAAGGACGTCTGCCGTGCGCACCGTCGCGGATCGGGTGGGCGCAGAAGCAGAAGCGTCAAAGCGTCAGGCGCTCGCTGCGGCGTCTCTGCCGGAATTGCGCGAAGCGGAGGCGCGCGCAGGCGCCGCGCTACACCGCCTCAACGTTGCCCAGCGAGATCTTGACCGCGAAGAAACGCGGGCGAAGGACCGCATCGTCGAGCTCGACTTTACGGCTCGTTCAATTCGCCGCCGATACCGAGCGCGAACAGCGCCTTGCTGCTGACGCCGAACAGGCGATTGCACGCCTGCGTCGCCGAAGAAGAAACCATTCGCGCCGAAGCGCGCGAAAGCGCCGGTCGCAGCAGCGGCGTCGACGCCAAGGTCTCGGAAGCCGGACACCGAACTGGGAGCGGCTGAGAAGATCTTCGCCGATCGCACGACAGCGCTTGCGGATCTCGCCGCCCAACGCAACCGCTTCGAGAACGCTGCCCGCGAACAAAGCGAACGCATTTCGAGGATTTCTTCGGAAATCGAGGCCATCGAGCGTGAACTGGCAACGCTTCACACGGGACGATAACGGTCCGCTTGCTGCGGCGATGGAAGGACGCAAGCCGCGCTCACCGAGGCGGAGGCTGCCGCGATTGCAGCCGAAGCTGCGCACAACGTGGCGCGCGCTGAACTGGAAACCGCGCAGGCTACGTTGGCGGAATCAGAAAAGCGCGTGCAGCGCGCTGGAGACCGAGGCGAAGACCTTGTCAAAGATGCTGTCGCTCGAGACCCGCAGCCTGTGGCCTCCGGTCATCGACCACATCTCCGTCGAAAAAGGCTACGAGAAGGCGCTTGGCGCCGCACTCGGCGACGATCTCGATGCGCCCGTCGATCCATCCTCGCCCATGCATTGGAGCGAGGATTGCGCACGAGGCGGACGACCCTGCTCTGCCCGACGGCGTCGCGACGCTTGGCGCACTACGTGAAAGCACCCGCGCAATTGACGCGCCGGCTCGCACAAATCGGAGTCGTTGAGCGCGACGCCGGCTATCCGTCTTGCCAGTTCCTCGAAGACCGGCCAGCGGCTGGTATCACGCGAGGGCGACCTCTGGCGCTGGGACGGGTTCGTTGCCGCGCGCGCACGCGCCAACCGGCGCCGCCCGGACGGCTGGCGCAACGCAGCCGGTTTGCCGAGATCGACAGCGAACTCGTAAGCGCGCGAAGCGAGGTCGACGCCAAATCGCCGCGACGCTGGAAGCCGCACAGGCGGCCTTCGATGCTGGCCAGCAGTGTACGAAACTGAAACACGGACGCGCGAACGCGATCTCAATCGGCAGGCCGCGCGGCTATCGGCGCTGGCCGAAGCGCGTGCGCGGCTTAATACGAGCCGCGACGAAGCGGCAACCGCCAAAGCTGACGCTGAAGGCTCGCTCATCCGGCTCGCCCCGGCCGCCCATCTCGAAACAAAGCTCGCGCAGGTGCGCGACGAGATTTCCAGGCAAACGCGCGAGAGCTGGCGGAGGTGCGGGCCGAGCGACAGGCGATTGTCCGCGAAGCTGAACTTGCCGACCGCAGGCTGGCGGCCCTTGCAGCCGACAGGACGGGTTGGGTCGAACGTCAGCAAGGCGCGCGCAAACAGATCGCCACGCTCGAACAGCGCATTGTCGAGGCCAGAGCGCGACCGTACGGAGCTTGGAAAATGCACCCCAGATTTTCGCCGAGAAACGGCGGCGCACTCAATCACCGAGGTGCAGACCGCGGAAACCGCGCGGCAGGACTGCGCCGACCGACTTGCAGGCCGCTGAAAACGGCGCTTGGCCGACAGCCGACCGCGACGCGCGTGCCGCGCTGGAAGCCGCCAGCGCAGCTCGCGAAGAACTTGCCCGCGCCGAGGAGCGCTTCGAGGCAGCCAAGCGCCGGCTTAGCGATATCGGCCGAGGAAATCCGCGATATGCTGGAGATTGAGCCGTCAGCGGTCGCGGAACTCGCCGAAATCGGTCCGACCGATCCGCTTGCCCGGATCTCGCCGAAATTGAAGAGAAGCTTGAACGTCTGCGCCGCGAGCGTGAACGCCTGGGCGCGGTCAACCTTCGCGCCGAGGAAGAACTGCGCGAGGTTGAGGTCGCAGCACTCTCTCGCTCACCACCGAACGCGACGACCTGGTAGAGGCGATCAAGAAGCTGCGGCTCGGCATCCAGAGCCTCAACCGCGAAGCACGCGAGCGGCTGCTGCACCTCATTCGAGCAGGTCAACAAACACTTCCAGCACCTCTTCGCCCAGCTGTTCGGCGGCGGGACCGCCGAGTTGCAGTTGATCGAAAGCGAAGATCCGCTGGAGGCCGGACTCGAAATTCTGGCTAAGCCGCCCGGCAAGAAGCCGGCAACGCTGTCGCTGCTGTCAGGCGGAGAGCAGGCGCTGACTGCGCTGGCGCTGATCTTCGCCGTGTTCCTGACCAACCCCGCGCCAATCTGCGTTCTGGACGAAGTGGACGCACCGCTCGACGACCACAACGTCGAGCGTTTCTGCGACCTGCTCGACGAGATGACGAAATCGACCGACACGCGCTTCGTGATCATTACGCACAATCCGATCACGATGGCGCGCATGAACCGCCTGTACGGCGTCACGATGGCCGAGCGTGGTGTGTCGCAGCTCGTATCTGTCGATCTGGAAGCCGCGGTCCGGTTCCGCGAGGCGAGTTAGATCAGATTGGTGCGGAGCAACGGCTCGAGCACATCCGCCCTCCTTCAAGCCCGTTGGAAACACTTCTGCAAACCGTGTTGCGGCGGCGAAGCGAACCGCTTGCGACATCGATCCATTCGACCACATTGGGGCCGGAACCAATTTGCCAGGGGGCGGAGTTAATCGCGTGTATTTCAGCTGGACGGCTCCCCCTTACCCCCGAATAGCCGATCTGGCGAAGAGACCCCGGGTTTAGGCTCGGGGTCTTTTGCATCCAAAAGCCCACGCCTTCCACGGACACCTACCTGGTTGCCGTTGGCGGCCAGATCCGCATCATGAGATAAGCTGATTTTCGTTCAACCGACTCTCCGTTTTTCCAATCTGGAGCCCTTTCATGTCCACCACCGGCTGGGTCGTCCTTGGCATCATCGTCGTCGCTCGTGGTCTGGGCGATCAGTATCTACAACGGCCTCGTCGCCATGCGGCAGAGGACCAACCAGGCCTTCGCCGACATCGACGTTCAGCTCAAGCAGCGCCACGACCTCGTTCCCAATCTGGTCGAGACTGTCAAAGGCTATGCCGCGCATGAGCGCGGAACGCTGGAGGCAGTCGTCCAGGCGCGCAATGCCGCGATGGCGGCGCCCGGCGTCGAGCAGAAGGTGGCGGCTGAGAACGTGCTCACCGGCGCGCTGCGGCAGTTGTTCGCCCTGTCGGAGAGCCTATCCGGATCTGAAGGCCAACGCAGAACTTCCAGCAGTTGCAGAGCCGATCTGTCCGACATCGAGAACAAGCTCGCGGCGTCGCGCCGCTTCTTCAACAACGCGGTGCAGGAATACAATACGGGCATCCAGCAGTTCCCGGCGTCGCTGTTCGCCGGAATGTTCGGCTTCGCGCAGCGCACGTTCTTCGATCTTGGCGAGAGCCGTGCCCAGCTCGAGCAGGCACCGAGCGTGAAGTTCTAGATCCCTGACGTCGCCGTTCCGGCCGGGCTTGCCCGGCCCGACAATGTCTGTCTTCGGCAGCGCTGGGCCGGGCATGACAGAGCACAGGCCGGATAAAGCATGGCCGCTTACGGGCTCTATTCGCACATCCAGTCGAACAGGCGCCGCTCGATCGCGCTGCTGATCGGCCTGTTCTTTCTGGTCTATGCTGCTGGTGTTCGCGGGCGCGCTGTTGGCCGAAGCGCTGCACCGTCAACGCGCCGCTCGACTATCTCGTGCAGCGCGGCGCTGTTCGATTTCGCCAAGGCCTTTCCGTTCGCGACCGATCGGCACCGATCGTCTGGATCGCGATCGCCTACAAATTTCATCAGTCGATGATCGACGCCGTCACCGGCGCGCCACGAGGTCACCCGCGCAGGAAGAGCCGCGGCTCTACAATCTCCTCGAAAATCTCTGCATCTCGCGCGGCATCACCATGCCGAAGCTGCAGATCGCCGACGACGACGCGCTCAACGCCTTCGCCACCGGCCTCAACCAGAAGCAATATTCGATCACGGTGACACGCGGCCTGATCAACGCGCTCAACGACGCCGGAGATCGAGGCCGTGCTCGGCCACGAGCTGACCCACATCCGCAACGGCGACGTGCGCATGCTGGTGATCGCGGTGGTCATCGCCGGCGTGATTTCGTTCTTCGGTGAGCTGGTTTTCCGGCTGTTCTTCCAGAACGTGTACTGTGGCGGTCGCCGCAGCGGCGGCGACAGCGACCGCAAGGGCGGCGCCGGGACCGCCATCGTCATCGCGATCGCGTCTGATCGTCGGTCGCCTGGATTCTGTCGATCGTGATCCGCTTCGCGCTGTCGCGCCAGCGCGAATACCTCGCCGATGCCGGCTCGGTCGGAGCTCACGAAAATCCCGACGCCATGATCTCGGCGCTGCGCAAGATCGAGGGACGCGGCGAACTCGCCGGCGCCAATTCGGCCGTGATGGAAATGTGCATCGACAATCCGCGCGCAGGGCTTTGCCGACCTGTTTGCCACGCACCCATCGGTCGATACGCGGGTCGAGGCGCTGGTCAAGTTTGCCGGCGGTCACGACCCTGGGCCGCTCGTCGCTGGAACGCGCCGAGCGCCACGGCCAGCTTTCGACCGCCGTCGAAGCGGAGACGTGCCCCGGGGCCATCGGCGACGCAGCACGCAACAGCCGCCGGCAAGCCGGTTCCTGGGCCGGAGCGAGCCGCCGGTCGCTGCCCGGAGGCGGACCGCGCGGGTCCCTGGGGCCGCACCGTGCGCTAATGCCCCTCGAATGAAATCAGCGTGCGCACCGGCACGTCCAGCTTGCGCAGCTTGTCGGCGCCGCCGAGTTCCGGGCAGATCGATCACGAAACAGGCCGCGAGGACATCGGCGCCGAGCTGACGCAGCAGCTTGACCGCGCCTTCCGCGGTGCCGCCGGTGGCGATGAGATCGTCCACCAGAATCACACGCTCGCCCTTCTTCACCGCGTCTTCATGCATTTCCATCTCGTCGATGCCGTATTCCAGCGAATAGCGCGATGGTCACGCGCTTATGAGGGCAGCTTGCCCTTCTTGCGGATCGGGATGAAGCCTGCCGAGACCTGATGCGCGACCGCACCGCCGAGAATGAAGCCGCGCGCCTCGATGCCCGCGACCTTGTCGATCTTCATGCCGGCCCACGGCTGCACCAGTTCGTCGACCGCGCGGCGGAAAGCACGCGCGTCGCCCAACAAGTGTTGTGATGTCGCGGAACATGATGCCGGGCTTCGGATAGATCCGGGATCGTCGCGGATCGCCGCGCGCAAATCGTCTTTAAGTGAGGAGTGACGTCATAGCATGCGGCCTTCACGCGATCCGGCAGCCAGCGTCGCGGTGTCTCACGCTTGTCGTCGTAGGCCGCCTCGAACACGGGCGCCGCGAGCGTCGACTCGATGTGCAGGACAGTCTCGCCGACGTTTGAAAACCCGTGTTTTCGCCCCGCCGGGACGATGACCAGTTGTCCGGCTCGTCAGCGTGACATGCTCATCGTCGATCCACACGTCGGCCTGTCCCTCGCGGACGCACAGAACTTCCTCGACCGCATGCAAGATGGCTCGGCGCCCCATGTCCAGGATCGCACCATTGCTCGAACAGGCAAAGCTGTGTTGCACTGTTTGCGGCAGAGGCTTTCATGCGGGTCATGACGCCCGCTCGCCATTCCTCGCTTGGCTGCTGGTTCACATCGACGATACGCATCGGATCCTCAAATGAGATTTGTTGCGTCGAATGCGAGGCTCACTTGCTTGCTTTGCGACTAAGACCAAGACGGTCGATCACCCTGGAATAGACGATCGAGGTCGTCCTGCATGAAACGCACATAGTTCGCGGTACCGTTTTCCTGCAGAGTCCATGCCAGAGGATATCCATGCGCTCGGCCATCGCCGGTTCGCGCATGACCTTCGCGATCGCAGCCTGCAATCGCTCCACCGACTTTGAGCGACATGCCGGCGGGAGCCTGCAAGCCCAGCATATCGGCGATATCAAAGCCCTTGATGCCAAGTCTCGTCGCAGGTCGGCACGTCCGGCAGCGACACCGCGCGTTTGAGCACGCTGACGCACAGACCGCGCAAGGTTGCCTGCCATTGATATGCGAAATCACATTCGGAAGGCCTGACCATCCGGCCTGAATCTCGCCGGTCAGCAATCCGTTCACCAGTGCCGAGCCGCCGCGATAGGGAACGTGCAGCAACTTGATGCCGGTGCGCTCGGCGAAAATTTCCATCGTGAGATGGTGGATTGATCCGCACCGCCGATCCGTAACTCATGCATCCGGCTTCGATTTTGCCAGCGCGATGAACTCGCTCAAATTGTTGGCGGGCACAGACGGAATGATCACCAGCAGCGGTCGGCACCGTCGCAAGGGCGGTGATCGGCGTGAAATCCTTTCAGCTTGTAAGTGGCGCTCCGGGCTCATGTTGATGTTGATCGCCAGCGCGCCGGATCGTTCAACATCAGCGTGTAGCCGTCCGGCGCAGCATCGGCGATCCGCTTTGCCGCCAACTATCCCGCCGGCTCCCGGGACATTTTCGACGACAAATGGCTGGCCAGAGGATCTCCGACAAGCCGCTGCGGACAACGAGACGCGCCAGCACATCAGGATTGCCTCCCGGCGCAGCAGCGGCGAGCGATATGGACCGGACGGTTGGGATAGCTCTGCTCCTGCGCCTGGGCGCTGTTGTCGCAAGCGATGGCCGCGCCAATCGCAACTGTCAGATGCACGATGTCGCGGCGCACGCTGTCTCCCATCTCTTTGGTCTAGGCCTCGCCCCAGACATCGCGCGCCAGTTCAACGACGAGGCGGAGCTTAGCTTCCTGCGCTCTCAGGCGTCACCGGATTGCCGGTGTCCAGCACTGGCAAAGCCGCATTGCGGGCTCACCGCCAGACGATCAAGCGACACATGGCGGCTCGCCTCCTCGACGCGCTCGCGCGCAACGCCAGCCTTATCTTCCAGAATCGGGCGTCTTTGACGAAATCAAGCCAAGCACCACCGATTTGTGCTTGGGAACGAAACGCAACGGCGTGAAGGTACCTGCGCGCGGGGTGTCGTACTCGAGAAAATAGAATGGGATGTCCAGCGCGTTGAACAGCCGTTCGGCGACGTCCTCGTAACTGCCCTCGGCGTGCCAATGACCGCCGCGGTTGCCACGGCACAGATGCATTCCAATGTGAAGCGCCTTCGGCGCCGCGCGCAGCACCCGGTTGGTGACTGCAATATAGGTGTCGATCAGGCTTGCTCCAGTCGTCGCCACGCGCCGCCAGCGCCGCCTGCACGTCAGGATCGCCGAATTTTGCGAATGCTGTCTCGTCGATCTGCACATATCGGCACCCGTGCCCGCCAGACGCGGTCAGCTCTTTGTTGAAAGCCTCGATCGTGTCGTCCCAGAACTGACCAATGTCACGATAGGCGAATGCGCCAGCACCGCGGCATCGCCACCGCGAAAATGCAGCGCGCACGGACCCGGGATCGTGATCTTGGGAAGCAATTTCGTTCTGCTTTTGAGAAAATTGAAATCAGCGACATTGATCGGATGCGTCCAGCGCACGCGGCTTTCGATGAGCGCAACCGGCTGTTGCTCCCGCGCCCGCACCGGCTGCGCGCGCCCTCGGCATCCGCACCCGCAACGGTATCGATGCTCAGGTCGCCAAGCTGTTGATAGAAAAACTATGATACGACCGGCGACGGAATTCGCCGTCAGTCGCGAAACTGCAGGCCCGATGCCGCTCCTGCAAGGCCAGCCGCATCCGAAATCGCCGCGTCTTCCGTCGTCGGTCAAATCGGCCTGCGAAATCTCTCCGCGTGCGAAGCGCCCACGCTTGCTCGAGCAGTGCTGCTCGGCCTCAACAGACTGCCGATGTGTTCGGCACGGAAAGGCGGCTTGTCGCTGGTGACGGTGCCAGCATGAATATTCATGGCGGCAAAGCTAACCGCCCGAGCACCCGGCCGGCAACTGCATCGAGTTTTTGATCAGCTCAGGATCGCGTGCCTCCGGCGCGGTGATCAGCGCGGTATCGAGCGCACGGTCCGAGCCAATCGGGCACGGCTCGTGCTCGCGCGGAAAATCCGCGCGCCAGACGCGCAACCAGGCTCTTCGCCTTCTCGGCATTGGCCAATGAGCACCTTGATGATGTCCTGCACGGTCACGGCGTCGTGGTCCGGATGCCAGCAGTCGAAGTCGGTCACCATGGCGACGGTCGCGTAGCAAATCTCGGCCTCGCGCGCGAGTTTGGCCTCCGGCATGTTGGTCATGCCGATCACCGAATAGCCGAGCTGCTTGTAGGTCATGCTCTCGGCATAGGTGGAGAACTGCGGGCCTTCCATGCACACATAGGTGCCGCCGCGCAGTGCGACGCGATGCCCTCGGCCATCGCCGCATCGCGCGAGATGCGCGCGCAGCCGCGGCGACACCGGATGCGCCATCGAGACATGCGCCACCAGTCCCTTGCCGAAGAACGAGCTCTCGCGCTTGTAGGTGCGGTCGACGAACTGGTCGACCAGCACGAAGGCGCCGGGCGGCAGCTCCTCCTTGAACGAGCCGCAGGCCGACAGCGAGACCAGATCGGTGACGCCGGCGCGCTTGAGCACGTCGATATTGGCGCGGTAGTTGATGTCGGACGGCGACAGCCGGTGGCCCTTGTCGTGGCGCGAGAGAAACACGACCGGCAGCCCTGCGATCTCGCCGATGCGCAGAGGGCCGGACGGATCGCCCCAGGGACTGGCAATGCGTTGCTCTCGTGCATTGCCAAGGCCCGGCAAATCATAAATGCCAGACCCGCCGATGATGCCGAGGACAGATTTGGTCATGCGCACTCGCAAGTGTGGAAGAGGAGCGCGTCCAGCCTATACGAGCCGACAAACAACGAAGGGCCTCGAACGAGGCCCTTCGCGCAGCGCACATTCCAAAGTCGTCAGGCCGCGGTCTTCTTCGGGATCCTGTCCGCGTGCGATTTCGCGCGGCTTCTCGACCTCGTGCCACACCTTCTTCTTGGTGAAGTACATCAGTCCGGCAAGCACGATCAGGAAGATCATGACCTGCAAGCCGATGCGCTTGCGCTGCCACCAGGTGCGGCTCGGCTGCCCACATCAGAAACGCCGAGATGTCCCTGGAATACTTGCTCCACCGTCTGCGGCGCACCATCGTCGAAGGTCACCTGGCCCTGCCTGCAGCGGCGGCGGCATCGCGATGTTGTGGCCCGGGAAATATTTGTTGTAGTGGCCGCTTCGCCGGCAGCTGGAAGCCCTTCGGCGGCTCCTCGTAGCCGTTCAGCAGCGCAGCGATGTAGTCCGGTCCCTGCTCCTGATATTGCGTGAATCATATCGAACACGAACCAGGGGAAGCCGCGCTGCAAGCGTGCGTGCCTTCGCCAAGTGTCGACATATCGGGCGGCGCGACACCGTGATCGCCGCCCTGGCCGCGAGTTCGTTTGGGAACGGTGACGGGAAATAATCGGCGAGCCGGCCGGGGCGCTCGGTCGGCTGCGCCCTTGTCGTCGAGATCCTGGATCTTGTACTCAGCGCGCCACCGCCGCCGCCTGCGCTTCCGAGAAGCCAGGGCCGCCTGGCTCGGCGAGATTGCGGAAGGCCAGCATCTGAATCGAGTGACAGACCGCGCAGACTTCCTTGTAAATCTTGAAGCCGCGCTGGAGTTGTCCCTGGTCGTATCTGCCGAACGGGCCGGCAAACGACCACTTCAGCCTCGGCGGCGTCGGCGTGTCTGCTCTCGGCCGATCGCAGGCAGCGCCGGCGCGATCGACGAACCGACGACCAGCGAGCGCGAGGCGATGATTGTGCGCTGCATCTTCATGTCCGTGCTCCCGCTCACGCTTTCGCGCCCAGAACCGATCTCGAAATCGAATTCGGCAGCGGCTTGGTTTTCTCGAAGATGCCGAGCAGCGGCAGGATGACCAGGAAAACGCGAAGTAGTAGATGGTGAAGACGCGCGACAGGATGACGTAGATGCCCTCAGGCGGCTTCGAGCCGAGCCAGCCGAGCCCGACGCACACGATCACGAACAGCCAGAAGAACTGCTTGAACAGCGGCCGGTAGCGCGCCGAGCGCACGCGCGATGTGTCGAGCCAGGGCATGAAACGCCAGAACCACAGATCGAGGCGACCGAGCGCGATGACGCCCATCAGTTTGTCCGGGATCGCGCGCAGGATCGCGTAGAACGGCAGGTAGTACCATTCGGGCACGATGTGCGTCGGCGTCACCGCCGGATTGGCCGGGATGTAGTTGTCGGCGTGGCTGAGGAAGTTCGGGATGTAGAACACGAACCAGGCGTAGAGGATGACAGAACGCCGCCAGGAAGAAGCCGTCCTTGACCGTCGCGTAGGGCGTGAACGCCACGGTGTCTTTGTCCGACTTGCGGCTCGATGCCGGTCGGGATTGTTCTGCCCGACGACGTGCAATGCCCAGATGTGCAGCACGACCACGCCCGCGATCACAAACGGCAGCAGGTAGTGCAGCGAGTAGAACCGGTTGAGCGTCGGATTGCCGACCGCGTAGCCGCCCCACAGCCACGTAACGATCGTGTCGCCAACGCCGGGAATGGCCGAGAACAGATTGGTGATCACGGTCGCGGCCCAGAAGCTCATCTGGCCCCAGACCAGCACGTAGCCCATGAAGCCTGTCGCCATCATCAGCAGGTAGATGATGCACGCCGAGGATCCAGAGCACCTCGCGCGGCTCCTTGTATGAGCCGTAATAGATGCCGCGGAACATGTGGATGTAGACGGCGAGGAAGAACATCGACGCGCCGTTGGCGTGCAGGTAGCGCAGCAGCCAACCGTAGTTGACGTCGCGCATGATGCCCTCGACAGATCTGAAGGCGAGATCGACATGCGGCGTGTAATGCATCGCCAGCACGATGCCGGTGACGATCTGCACGCCGAGCATGAACGCGAGGATGCCGCCGAACGTCCACAGATAGTTCAGGTTGCGCGGCGCCGGATAGACCACGAAAGAAGAATGAACCAGGCCACCGATCGGCAGCCGTTTCTCGAGCCATTGCAGAACCTTGCTCTGCGGTTGGTAGGTCGAGTGTCCGCTCATGATTGAACCTTGAATGCGACGTTTCGCTCAGCCGATTTGGATCTTCGTGTCGGAAACAAACTTGTAGGGCGGCAGCGCGAGATTTTTCGGCGCCGGACCTCTGCGGATACGACCCGAGGTGTCGTACTGCGAGCCGTGGCACGGACAGAACCAGCCGTCATACTCGCCCTGATGGGCGAAGCGGAATGCAGCCGAGATGTGTGCAGATGCCGATCACCACGAGCCATTGATCGTGGCCCGGTTTGACGCGAGCTGAATCGGGCTCGGGATCCGGAAGGGTCGGCGACGTTGACCTTCTGCGCCTCTTCGATCTCTTTCTTGGTGCGATGGGAGATGAAGATCGGCTTTGACCGCCAGAACACCTTGATGATCTGCCCGTCGGCGATCGGGCGCGAGATCGACGTCGATCGGGGCACCTGCCGCGATGGTCGAGGCATCCGGATTCATCTGCGCGATCAGCGGAACCAGAGCCGCAGCGGCCCCGACGGCCCCGACGGCGCCAGTGGCGATGTAGAGAAAGTCGCGGCGTGTGTGCTCCGCCGAAGACACGGTCGTCACGTCTGAGGCCCTCTCCTCCGGTGGCTTATTCATCCGCCCACGGCTGGAGCCCGGACCGAAGTCCTTGGGCGGCGAGGCGGCCCGGTTGCGGCAGCCCTGAAAGGAAGGACAGCGCGTCGGTGGGGTTCTATTGGCACCCTTGCCGTGCAAGCGCAAGCCCGCAAGCGCCCGGTTGACTAAGGTAGACACCGGTTTTGCGCCCGCCCGCGCTTTAAATGTTACATCATGTGTGCGATCCGGGCGGTGCGGGCCGCATCCGATCTGCCCCGATCGGATGTCCACGCGCTGCGAGGATGGGTCGCACAATCGTTCCGCCAGACCGGCTTATCGCGACCGAGGAGTCCCCTAGGCCTGCCATGCGGATCGCCCTTTACGAGCCGGACATTCCCCAGAATACCGGCACGATTCTCCGGCTTTGCGCCTGCCTGGGCATCGCAGCACACATCATAGAGCCGGCCGGCTTCCCGTGACCGATCGTGCGTTCCGCCGGGCAGGCATGGACTACCTGGACCAGGTCACCCTCACCCGGCACACATCGTTTTCGGCCTTCGAGGATTGGCGCGCCCGCGAGCGGCTTTCGCTTGTGCTGCTGACGACAGCCGCAGAGCGATCATACGTCGATCACGCATTCAACACCGACCAGGTGCTGCTGTTCGGCCGCGAGAGCGCTGGCGTTCCGGAAGCGGTGCACAAGGCAGCCGACGCCCGTCTGCGCGTCCCGATGCGGCCGGGCATGCGTTCGGTCAATGTTGCGATGGCGGTCGCCATGGTAGCGAGCGAAGCCCTGCGGCAGACTGGCGGCTTACCGCGGTGATAGGCGCTGTAGCTTCGCCGCAGATATAGTCAGGCCGGAGCCATCAATGGACGCAGGGACAACTGGAAGCCCGCCAGACACGCGCACGAACATGGTTCGAGGCCTTGCGCGACGATATCTCGTGCCGCGTTTGAGGCAGTGGAGGATCTCGCTGCCCGAAAGCGCTCCATTTGCGGACCGGCCACCAGGTCGATTCAGGCGTACGCCATGGCAGCGCACCGACCATACCGGCGCGCCCGGTGGCGGTGGGACGATGGCCATGATGCACGGTCGCGTATTCGAAAAAGTTGGTGTGCATTGCTCAACCGTGCACGGCGAATTCGCTCCGGAGTTCCGTCACGACATCCCCGGCGCCGACGAGGATCCTCGTTTCTGGGCATCGGGTATCTCTCTGATCGCGCACCTGCACAATCCGAACGTGCCTGCGGTCCATATGAACACACGCTTTGTCGTTACCAGCAAATCCTGGTCTGGCGGCGGCGCCGACCTCACCCCGGTGCTCGATAGACGGCGGCTGCAGACGGATCCCGACAGCATTGCCTTTCATGCTGCGATGAAAACAGCATGCGACTTGCATGCCGAGATCGCGCCCTATGACAAATACAGAAAGTGGTGCGACGACTATTTCTTCCTAAAACACCGAAACGAACTGCGCGGCGTCGGCGGCATATTTTATGATTATCTCGAAACAGATTGGGATGAGACATTTTCATTTACACAGGACGTCGGTCGCGCATTCCTGCGTGTCTATCCGGGGCTGGTGCGAAAGAACTTCACCTTACCGTGGACCGAGTCTGACCGTGAAGAACAGCTGATCCGCCGCGGCCGTTACGTCGAATTCAATCTGCTCTATGACCGCGGTACTATATTCGGCCTCAAGACCGGCGGTAACGTCGAATCCATCCTCTCCTCCATGCCGCCCGTGGTGAAGTGGCCATAAACTTACCGTGAGCCTCAAAACTCGAAATAACATCAACACTCTTGGCTTAGGCAACCGCCTTGCACCTTTAGTCGCAGAGTGGCAAAGGCTGCGCGTTTCCAATGGAATTAGCAGCCGATCGATCCGCGGGCACATCGCTTGCGGAGGGGCGATGCCGGGTAGCGATCTATTCCTGCAGAGCGATCGGATGCCGTTTATGCCAGCGAGGCCCTCGACAGCACGCGTGTGCCGCAGGCTCTGGAAGCCACAAGCCGGCTCCTCGGAGCGTCGGGCGCAATCCTGGAAGTCATCGACAAACCTACACAACGACCCGTCGAGTTCTGCTCGGTCGGTCTGCCAGATGTCGCACGCGTTCCTTACATCGAGCAGTTCGCGGCGCTCAACCCGCGCATTCCATTTGCCCTGCGTTAGCGCGCCGGAGCTGTCATCTGGGACCATCAGATTTTGGATGAACCCAGAATGGAACGAGATCCGTTCTACGCAGAATTTTTGCCCCATATGGGGCTGCGTTATTTTACGGCCGCGATTTTCGAACACACCCCGGAAAAACTGGCTGCAGTCCACGTGCAGAGGACGCGCAAGCAAAGGCCATGTGGACAAGCGAGAGATCGCGCTGATGCGTCGGCTGTGCCCGCACTATCACCGGGCCTATGCAACCGAGCGGCGCGTGAGCCTCAATACCGTTTATTCGCATCTCAAACAGATCCGCGAGAAAACCGGTTGCAAGAGCGTACCTGAACTGATCCGCAAATTCGGCGAGTGGAACGTACCGCTACGGCTGAGCTGATCTCAGCCGATCAGTGCACCGCGCTCCACACCAGAAATATTCCGCCCAACAGCACGACCGCGTCGAGGATCGCCGTGTGAACGTGCATCGGCATGCGTTCGACGAAGGCTTTGGCGAGAAAAGCGCCGGGCAAAGCTACAAGGCCGGTCAACAATGCGAAAGCGATCACTTGCGCGGTGATCACGCCGGCGATTCCGAATACAGAGATTTTCACGATGCCGACGACAATAGAAATGGCGGCGTCGGTGGCGATGACCCCGGCGCCCTCAACTCCGGCCGACATCAAGAGTGACAATAGAGATTACGCCGGAGCCCGCAGTCCCGCCGACTACGACACCATAGCCGAATGAGCCAAGCGCCAGTCCGACATCGCCGATTTTGACGCCGTGATATTTCAAGAGCCGACGCAGCGGCACGCTCAGGATAAGCATGCTACCAATCACAAGCGCAGCGCCCGTGCTCGACAACCGCGTGTATCCCCAGGCTCCGAGCACACAGGTCGGCAGTGCCATGATCAGCACGATCGCGGTGCGCCGCCAATCTACATATTTCAGGAACGCGAAAACGCGGCTCGAATTCGTGAACATCGCAGAAATGGCGATGATCGGCACGACCGGCTCGGCGCCAACAAGCGGCACGAGCACCAACGGCATCAGCGCGCCAGTCCCATAGCCGGATACGCCACCGACGATTGACGCGAATAGCGCGACCGCCGCCACAGGTATCAATTGCCAGAATGAGATGTCGTGGAAGCCGGCAAAGAGATTCATGATTGCAGCGGCGAGGCTGGTGCCCGCGCGATCTCCTCCGCGATGGCAGTAAGGGCTGCTTGATCGCTTGGAAATCCTGCAGCGATCCAAGCCTGCTCCGCCGCGGCAATGGCCACGCCAAGCATCGGACCTTGCACAACTCCGCGCTTCATGAAGTCAGCTGCCTTGAGCGGAAATACCGGCGCGGTCCAACGTTGCGACAGCGTTGCGAGCGCATGCCACTCGGCATCGTGAGCGGTAGCCTGCGAGCGCGCCCAGCCGAGCAACACACGATCGGTGAATTGCTGCGGTCGCAGACGATACAACAGTGCCTTCCCCGCCTTCTCACCATACAGCGGCGAAATGCGTCCCCAACTTTCTCCCATGGACGCAAGCCGCTCGCGCTCGCTGTTGGCAAGCCTCAGCCTCTGCCACAACCGCTCCGCATCTTCCGGGATGGCAACCGCAAGCGCGCCGAGCCGGCGAACCGCATTCGGCTCGACCCGACTGCCGCCTCCACCTTGGCCATATTCTCGAAACTTCCCAGATAGCTCACGCCGCCAAGCACGCGCAGCAGCAATCCCGGCGTCGGTCATTGAAATGAGCGTGGGCACCGCGTGCGGGGCGACGACAAGCTTCATCATCTCCATCCGTACCCGCTCGCGCGAGAGTTCATCGAGACCGTTGCGACCTTGAATACAGGCAATAAGGCCGGCGGGGTCCGGGTGATCGCTGGTGCCATAGGCCGCGTGGAAGCGGAAGAAGCGCAGGATGCGCAGATAATCTTCGGCGATGCGCTTGGCGGGATCGCCGATGAAACGCACGCGGCGGCGGGCGAGGTCGTCGAGGCCGCCGGTATAGTCAAAGACCGTACCATCGCGCGCCGCCGACAGCGCGTTGATGGTGAAATCGCGCCGCTCGGCGTCAGCCTTCCAGTCGCCGCCGAACTCGACCTTGGCGCGGCGGCCATAGGTCTCGACATCCTTGCGCAGCGTAGTGACTTCGAACGGCTGCTTGTCGACAATGACGGTGACCGTGCCGTGCTCGATGCCGGTCGGCACGTGTTTGAACCCGACGGCCGTCACGCGTTTGATGACCTCTTCCGGCACGGCGGTCGTGGCCACGTCGATTTCCGCGATCGGCATGCCCAGCAATGCGTTGCGGACGGCACCGCCGACAACGCGCGCTTCCTCCCCGTCGCAATCAAGCACATCGAGAAGGCGCGGCAGCTGGCCAGTTGTGAGCCAGGGTGCATCGCCCAGCTTGCGATCGGTGCGACCTTCCTGCGACGACATTATTTCGTGGTCCCCGGCACGAATTTTCCGTTATCCATGTGCGCCGGCACGTAAGTGGAGCCCGGCGGCGCGCCGGAAAAATGCGCGAAGTAGATGAAGCTGCCGAGTACCAGCGCCATCGCTGCTATGGCGAGCGATAACACGCGCACCAGCGGCCAGGAGCTCACATCCATTACCCCAGCCTTTGTCGCCCACAAAAAGACGGCGTAGAGCACGAACGGCGCCACGAAAAGGGCGATCTCGGTGAAGATCGGGCGGATCATCGATAGATCCGATCGTAAAGATTGCGCAGGATACCAGCCGTCACGCCCCAAATGTAGCGCTCACCAAAAGTGATCGCGTAGTAATGCCGCGTCATGCCCTGCCATTCGCGCGAATGGCGCTGCACATTGGCCTGATCCATCAGAAAAGCGAGCGGCACCTCGAAGGTCGAGTCAACTTCGGCCGGATTGAGATTCAAGTGAAAGCCGGGCTTAACTCGCGCGATAACCGGAACGATGCGATAGCCGAGCGTGGTCATATAGAGGTCGAGGTAACCCATCGGCTCGATGTGCGGGCGATCGAGCCCGATTTCCTCCATCGTTTCGCGCAAGGCAGAGGCACACGGGTTCGCGTCACCCTTGTCGATCTTGCCGCCGGGGAAGGACACCTGTCCCGGATGGTCAGGCAGATGCTGTGCGCGCTGCGTCAGCAGCACAGTCGGCTCGGGATTGTCGATAATCGGCACCAACACAGCGGCTGGACGGATCGGCCGCACTTCGGCGACCTTGCGCATCACCGGGTCGGCATCGTGATCGCCCCGCTTTGGTGTCACGCTCGCATCTGTGAGGCCAGGCGGCACATCGAGCGTCAGACGCTCACGCACGCGCGCAAAGAATTCCGACGCCGCGAGACCGGTGACTACTTCCTGCATTCGAATGAAATCCGTTTGCAATTAATCATCGTGTTCACTTTTCGCGATCATGCGCTACGCAAATTCCCGCAGCGCGCTTGCTTCCGCCATGGCGAAGAACTCGCCTCGCGAAAAACGCCGAACATCGTTTTGCCGCCGACGTCGCGTTCCTCACCGAGCGCAACGAGATCGTAGAACAGCGCGCGCGTAACTTTAGCCCACAAGTCGCGGCGCACATGTAAATACGGCTTGAGCCCACCGGTTTTTGGCTGCGGGTCAAAACGCAGCGCATGGTCCGGTCCGGCCGCAACCCAATCATCGACGTTGGTGCGGAATTGAAGAGCGCGACCGGCGTCGCCGACCGACGCGTTCATTTCCACGGCGAGAAATGGCGCATCGTCAACGACGATCCCCACCTTTTCGACCGGCGTCACCAGAAAATACTTGTCGCCTTCCCGTTTGAGCACCGAGGCAAACAACTTCACCAAGGCCAAACGCCCAATCGGCGTCTTCTGGTAGAACCATGTGCCATCGGCGGCGATCCGCATGTCGATATCGCCGCAAAAGGGCGGATTCCATCGTTCCACCGGGGGCGGCCCCTTGTTTTCGCGGGTCAGCCCTGCCGCGATGCCTTCCAGTCCGCCCTGCCCTGCCTTCGCCATTGTTTTCCTTCGATAATCAGGCCACTACCGGCCTGTTCGCATCTTCGTGATTCAACCGGTTCGGCGGTGGAAGATAGCGTAAGCTTGGCAACAGATTGAGGCAGATTCGCTCGAAATGGCGCAGCAAATTCGCCCGTGGTGCGTTTGTTGCGTGGCTCGCGGGTGAGGTATCAGGTGCGCAGTGAAAGGAAATGACATGGCGAAAGCCGGCGGCGAAAGTCTGGAAAAGCTGGAAGACATGATTGTGCGGGCAGCCGAGTCGACGGCTGCGCATGTGCGCGCCGCAAAGACCGCGATTGGCGTCGGTCATCTTCGGTCAGGACCTGGTGGTCGAGCAAGCGCTCGTTACCGTGCTCTCGGGTGGTCACGCGCTGCTGGTCGGCGTGCCCGGCCTCGCGAAGACGAAGCTGGTCGACACCATGGGCACCGCCCTCGGTCTTGATGCACGTCGGGTTCAGTTCACACCTGACCTGATGCCATCCGACATTCTCGGCACCGAAGTGCTGGAAGAAAGCCCGGGCGGCAAACGCAGCTTCCGCTTCATAGCCGGCCCTGTGTTCGCGCAACTGCTGATGGCCGACGAGATCAACCGCGCATCGCCGCGAACGCAGTCTGCGTTGCTGCAGGCCATGCAGGAGCAACACGTGACCGTCGCCGGGGCCCGCCACGATCTGCCCAAGCCGTTCCACGTACTCGCGACGCAAAATCCGCTCGAGCAGGAGGGCACCTATCCGTTGCCCGAGGCGCAGCTCGATCGATTCCTGATGGAGGTTGACGTCGATTACCCCGATCAGGATGCCGAGCGCAAAATTCTGTTCGATACCACCGGCGCGGACGAGTCACGCGCCAAAGCCGGCGATGACGGCAGAGGACCTGCTGTCGGCGCAGCGCCTCGTTCGCCGCCTGCCGGTCGGCGAGTCGGTGGTCGAGACAATTCTGGCGCTTGTGCGCTCGGCTCGCCCCGGCCCCGAAGCCGGTGAAATCGGCAAACTGATTTCCTGGGGCCCCGGCCCGCGCGCCAGCCAGGCGCTGATGCTGGCGGTGCGCGCACGCGCGCTTCTCGACGGCCGCTTTGCGCCGTCGGTTGACGACGTGCTTGAGTTGGCCGAACCCGTGCTCAAGCATCGCATGGCCCTGACATTCGCGGCACGCGCCGAAGGCGAAACCATCCCCAACGTCATCCGGCGCCTGAAAGCGCGCATCGGATAGTCGCGATGGCGCAGGTATCGCCGAACGACATCGAAACCACCAGGGTACGGCAGGCGACGGTCGGCGCTCGCAAGCTCGCGGACGCAATGCCGCGACTTATCCTTGAGGCGCGCCGCGTTGCGTCGACTGTCATTCACGGTCTGCATGGACGCCGCCGCGCCGGTCCGGGTGAAAATTTCTGGCAGTATCGCCGCTTCGTCTCCGGCGAACCCGCGCAGCATGTCGACTGGCGGCGCTCGGCGCGTGATGACCATCTCTACGTACGCGAGCGGGAGTGGGAGGCCTCGCACACGGTGTGGATTTGGCCGGATCGGTCACCGTCCATGACGTTCGCGTCGGCCCTGTCATCCGACAGCAAGCTTGAGCGCGCATTGGTCTTCGCATTTGCCCTGGCTGAAGTGCTCGTGCAAGGCGGAGAACGCGTGGGCGTACCCGGCCTCATGCGCCCGACGGCGAACCGCCACGTCATCGAGAAAATGGCTGAATCTATCCTGCATGATCCGACCGAGCGGGCCAGTCTGCCGCCGAACTTCGCGCCCTCGCCGCTGTCCGAGATCGTGATGTTGTCCGATCTGTGGTCGCCGATTGCCGAAGTGCGCGCCACGATCGCCCAGCTCTCGGCCACCGGCGCCCATGGTCACGTCGTGCAGATCGTCGATCCGGCCGAAGAGAGTTTTCCCTATTCCGGTCGTGTGGAATTCATCGAGCCGGAAGGCGCAGGCAGTGTAACCGCCGGACGCGCCGAGACCTGGCGTAACGACTATCAAAACATTGTTGCGCGCCACCGCGCCGACATTCGCGCCGAAACCAATTTGCGCGGGTGGAGTTTCGCAATCCACCGCACCGACAGGCCGGCAAGCGAACTCCTGCTGGTGCTGCACTCGCGTATGGGTGACAACGCGCAGACGGCCATCCTCAACAGCCGGCATGCGCCGGCCAGCCCAGCGAGTGCCGCATGATCGGCTCTTTGCCGCTTGGCTTCGCCCAACCGCTGGTGCTTCTCGGCCTCCTTAGCCTGCCGATCCTCTGGTGGCTGCTGCGGCTCGTGCCACCGCGCCCGAGACGCATTGATTTTCCTCCGACCCGCTTGCTGTTTGAGATCGCCCCCAAGGAGGAAACTCCGGCGCGCACCCCATGGTGGCTCACGCTCCTCCGGCTGACGCTTGCAGCCCTCGTAATCATCGCCGCCGCTGGACCCATGTGGAATCCGCCGCTTGCGACCACGGATCGGACGGCGCCGTTGCTGATCCTGGTCGATGACGGCTGGCCCGCGGCATCGACCTGGGACGCCCGGCTGCGGACGGCTGACGAGATGATCGCGCGCGCCGAGGCAGACAATCGCGGCGTTGCGGTGCTGCCTTTGTCCGAAACCGACCGCGACGTTTCCTTGCAAATTGCCGGCGCCGCGCGCGTCCAGATCAAGCAGATCAAACCCAAGCCTTACGGCGTCGACCGCACGGATGCGTTGCCGGCAATCGAACGTTTCCTTGAAACTTCCCCAATGTCGAAGTTGTCTGGCTTTCGGATGGTGTCGATCTTGGCAAAGGCGCCAATTTCATTGAGGGCCTGAAGCGGATCGTCGGCAGCCGTCCTCTGACCGTCGTCGAAGGAGGCCTGCCCGCATCTCACGCCCTCGCCGCTGCCGACAACGCGGCCGGCGCGCTGACGGTGAAAGTGCTGCGCGCCCAAACCGCCGCCGGCGATGTCGGCACGGTGAGTGCGATCGACCTCAAAGGTCTGCCGCTGGGCGAAGCACCTTTCAGTTTCAAATCCGGCGAGCGGGAGGCCGACGCTGTGATCGATTTGCCGGTCGAAATCCGCAACGACGTGGCACGACTGGAAATCACCAGCGAGCGTTCGGCAGGCGTCGTACAGCTGCTCGACAAGCGTTGGCGCCGCCGTACGATTGGTGTTGTGTCCGGTTCGACTGCCGATCGCTCGCAGCCGCTGATCGGCGCGACCTATTATCTTGCCCGCGCGCTCAATCCATTTGCGGACGTCAGTCTGGCCGAAGGCGTTGCACCGACGGAAGCCGTGACGCGATTTTTGGATCGGAATCTGCCGATGCTCGTCCTCGCGGATGTCGGCAATGTCAACGATGCGCTCGATCGCCTGCACAAGTGGATCGACAATGGCGGGATTCTGCGTTCGCTTTGCTGGGCCGCACCTCGCTCGTGGCGATGACAATTTGGTGCCGGTGAAATTGCGGCGTGGCGGCCGGATCTTGGGCGGCAGCCTGAGCTGGGACAAACCGCAACAACTCGCCGGCTTCTCGCGCGAGGGCCCATTCAATGGGATGACGGTTCCAACCGACGTCACCGTCACCCGCCAGGTGCTGGCTGAACCGGACTCGCAACTCAACGACCGGACCTGGGCAACGCTGGCGGACGGTACGCCGCTGGTGACCGCCGAGCGCCGCGGCAAGGGACTGATCGTGCTTTTCCATGTGACGGCCGACAGCCGCTGGTCTGATCTGCCTCTGTCGGGCTCTTTCGTCGAAATGCTTCGGCGTCTCGTGGCGCTCGCGGGCGCAACCGTGACCGCCGACGGCGACAGTGCGGTCGCCGAAAATGCAGGCGGGCGGGCCGCCCAGGTCTGTTCCCCCGACGCGCGTGCTCGACGGTTTCGGTGCCTTCACTACCCCGCCGCCGACCGCGCGTCCCATCCCGAGCAATCTTCACCGGACGCGGCAGCCTGGATCATCCACCAGGCTTCTACGGCCCACCGGAAGGCCTTGTCGCGGTCAATACACTGGCGCCTGCGGACCGCCCGGCTCCGCTGGACATTTCTGACGCTGAATGCGCGCCTCGACGTCTATCGGCACGGCGAGCCCTCGACCTGCGCGGGCCGATCTTCCTCACCGCGCTTGCACTGCTGGTCCTCGACGCATTGGTCGTGGTCATGCTGTCTGGGAGGCTTGAGTGCCTTGCGGCCACGGCGGCGCGCCGCAGCGGCGATGCTGGCGGCAGGCCTGATCGGGTCCTTGACACTCCACGACGGGGTGCGCGCGCAGAGCACACCGCCGCAGCAGACTCCGCCCCTTACAGCGCAGCAGCAGGATTTCGCCATGAAGGCGACGCTGCAGACACACCTTGCCTACGTGATCACCGGCGATGCGGCCGTCGACGAGGTGAGCAAAGCCGGCCTGCAGGGCCTCACGTTGTTTCTCGCGCAGCGCACGGCGCTGGAGGCTTCCGATCCTGTCGGTCTCGATCTTGCGCGCGACGAGCTCGCATTTTTCCCAATAATCTATTGGCCGATCTCTCCGAACGCGCACGAAGCCGTCGCAGGCCGCGCTTGAAAAATCGACGCTTACATGAAACGGGGCGGCACTGTGCTGTTCGATACGCGCGATGCGGTCGATGCACCGGCTGGTCCCGGCGGCGAGATGCGCGGCCCCGGCATGGTCGCGCTCGCGCGCGATCCTGTCCTCGCTCGACATCCCCGAGCTTGAACCGGTGTCGCACGATCACGTGCTGACCAAGACATTTTTCCTGCTGCGTGACTTCCCGGGCCGCTTTACGAACGGCCAGCTCTGGGTTGAGGCACTGCCGGCGGAGAATGAAGATGAGGAACCGAACCGGCCGGCGCGCGCCGGCGACGGCGTTTCCTCGATCCTGATCACATCGAACGATCTCGCGGGCGCCTGGGCCGTGCGGCCCGATGGCCAGCCAATGTTGCCGATGGTTCCGGGCGAACCGCGCCAGCGCGAGTTCGCCTTCCGCGCCGGCGTCAACATCGTGATGTATGCGCTGACCGGCAACTACAAGGCCGATCAGGTTCACATCCCCGCGCTGCTCGAACGGCTTGGGCAATAGGGAGCGGCTGGTGAACCTCGGTATCTCGTTTGCCCCCTTGGTGCCCGCCTACCTGGTCTGGGCGGCGTTTGCAGTCGCTCTGCTGATCTCTGCCATTCTGCTGATTGTCCGCAGTCAGCGGAGCACCGCTGCGAGCGCGCGCCCTGGGTCTGATGGTGCTCGCGCTCGCAAACCCTCGCTAACTCGCGAGGACCGCGATCCCATTCCCTTCAGTCGCCGCCGTCATTGTCGACAAGAGTCCGAGCCAGAATTTCGGCGATCGCACCCGGCAGACGGAGCAGACACGCGACACGCTGGTGGAGCGGCTCAAGCGAATTCCGGTCTCGAAGTGCGCGTGGCCGGAAGCCGGCGCCGCCGATGTCGAAACCGACGGCACCAAGCTCTTCTCGGCGCTATCGTCCACCCTCGCCGATGTGCCGCCCGGACCGTGTGGCCGGCGCCATCCTGATCACAGACGGCCGCGTCCACGATGTCCCGGCGGATGCTTCGACATTGGGATTGTCCGCGCCGCTGCATGCATTGATCACCGGCCGCCACGACGAGATCGACCGCCGGATCGTGCTGACGTTGACGCCGCGTTTCGGAATCGTCGGTCAGTCGCAGACCATCGGATTCCGCGTCGAGGATCAGGGCGCCAAGGTTGGCGCCGCCGAAGTCACAGTTCGCCGGGACGGTGAAATCCTGGAAAAGCGTGATGATCACCGCGCACACCGACATCAAGTTGAGTGTGCCAATTCCGCATGCCGGACCGAATATCGTCGAGATAGAGGCGTCTCCACTCGAGGGTGAACTCACGCTGGTGAATAACCGCGCGGTGGTTTCGATCGACGGCGTGCGCGACAAATTGCGCGTGCTGTTGGTGTCCGGCGAGCCGCATGCCGGTGAGCGCACCTGGCGCAACCTGCTCAAGTCCGACGCGTCGGTCGATCTCGTGCATTTCACGATCCTGCGGCCGCCGGAGAAGCAGGACGGCACGCCGATCAACGAGTTGTCGCTGATCGCCTTCCCGACTCGCGAGCTGTTCCAGCAGAAGATCGCGGAATTCCAGCTCATCATTTTCGATCGATATGCCCGGCAAGGCGTGTTGCCTCTGATCTATTTCGACAACATCGCAAAGTACGTGCGTGATGGCGGCGCGGTGCTGATTGCCGCGGGTCCTGACTATGCGAGCCCGACCAGCATCTGGCGAACGCCGCTCGATGGAATTTCTGCCCGCGGAGCCGACCGGCGAGATCATCGAACGCAGTTTCCACGCGCGGCTCACCGAGGCCGGCCAGCGCCATCCAGTCACGCGCAATCTCGAGGGCTCGGACACCGATCCGCCGCACTGGAGCCATTGGTTCCGGCTCGTGGATATCAAGCGCAGCACCGGCACGAACGTGATGCAGGGTCCGGATGGCAAGCCGCTCCTGGTGCTCGCGCGCGAGGGTGAAGGTCGCGTGGCGCTGTTGTTGTCGGATCACATCTGGCTGTGGGCACGCGGCTACGAAGGCGGCGGCCCGCACCTCGACCTTTGCGCCGACTGTCCCACTGGCTCAGCGAAGCAGCCAGATCTCGAGGAAGAGGCTTGCGGCTGATCGTTCACGGCCGCGATATCACCGTACAGCGCCAGACGATGGCCGACAGCGTCAACCAGGTGACGCTCACATCGCCGACGGGCGAGACTCGGCCGATTGATCTCCAGAAGGTCGAGCCTGGGCTGTGGCGAGCCACAACGACGGCCAATGAGCTCGGCCTCTGGCGTGCGACCGATGGCAAACTCACGGCGCTGACGAATGTCGGCCCGCCAATCCCGGGAATTCGCGGAGGTGACCTCCACGACCGAAGTGCTGAATGCGTTGAGCAATGCCACAGGCGGTGATGTACGGCGGATCGCCGATGGTGATCGTGTCAATGTGCCCCGTGTGGTGCCGGTGCGCACCAGCACGACGTTCAAGGGCGACGACTGGATTGGTTTGAAGATGCGTGATGCCAGCGTCGTGCGCGGCATCGGTGTTTTGCCGATCTTTGCCGGCCTGATCGGCCTCTTGCTGCTGATCGGCTCACTTGCGGCGACGTGGGCGCGAGAAGGCCGCTGATCAGGATTTTTCCCAGTCCGGGCGGATCAGACCGGAAACGCCATCGAAGGCACCGGCCGCAAGTTCGGCAATCAGGAGCCGCGCTGGATCCACGGGCCCCGGCATTTTAACTTGCCCCTTCGGGATGCGTTTGAACCCTGACTTGGCGTAGATCGGTTCATCGCCGACCAGCACCACCAGTCTGTGGGCGCTCGATTTCGCCTCGCTGAGCGCGCGTTGCACGAGTGCCGTGCCGACGCCGTGCGAGCGAAACGGCGGTTCGACTGTCAGCGGGCCGAGCAGCAATGCCGGCGTTTCACCAATGCAGATCGGCGTCAGCCGCACAGAGCCGACCAGAGCGTGCCAATGCGTGCCGTGAACGACAAACCAAGCAAAGTGCCCCCTTCCCTCACGGATACGAAATGCCGTGCGCGCGAAGCGGCCCGGTCCGAACGTGCGCTCGTGCAGCCGCTCGACGGCCGGTGCATCGGCGGCCGTCTCCGGTCGAATTGTCAGCGCCGGCTCACTCATGGCGTTCAATATTCCATATCAGGCGCTGCCGCTTAGCATCTGGACCGATTTCGGTCTATTGCCCGTGGCATTCGACGGCGCAAAAGACTAAATGAAAAGCGACGAAGGTTAAGGAGCGAGCGCATGGGACTTCTGGTTGATGGCGTCTGGCAGGATGATGTTTCGCGTACCAAGGACGGCCATTTCATTCGGCCCGCTCGCACAATTTCGCAATTGGATTACGCCGGACGGGAGCGCCGGACCCTCGGGCGACGGGGGCTTCCCGCGGAATCCGGCCGCTATCATCTCTATGTTTCGCTTGCCTGCCCCTGGGCACACCGCACAGTCATTTTCCGCAAGCTGAAAGCGCTCGAAAACGTGATTTCTCTGTCGGTTGTGTCTCCCAACGTCGGCCGCGAGGGTTGGACCTTCACCAAATCGGAGGGCTCTACCGGCGACGAGCTGAACGGCAAGAGCAAGCTTTCGGAGGTCTACCTGCTCGCCAATCCGCGTTACTCCGGCCGTGTCAGCGTGCCGGTCCTTTGGGACAAAAGCGCAAGACGATCGTCAACAACGAGTCGCCTGAGATTATCCGGATGCTCAATTCGGCGTTTGATGCCTTTACCAATGTCCGTACCGATTACTATCCGGAAAATCTGCGCGCCGAAATCGAGCGCCTCAACGCCATCATCTATCCGAATATCAATAACGGCGTCTATCGTTCCGGCTTCGCCACCTCGCAAGCAGCCTATGAAGAGTCGTTTCGCAACGTCTTCGATACGCTCGATGAGCTCGAACAGATCCTGTCGCAACACCGCTACCTTGTTGGAAACACGATCACGGAAGCCGACTGGCGGCTGTTTTGCACTTTGATACGCTTCGATGCCGTCTATTACTCGCACTTCAAGTGCAACTGGCGGCACATCTATGAATTCCCGAATCTGTCGAACTATGTGCGCGATCTCTATCAGGTCCCGGGCGTTGCTGGAGACCGTCAGCATCGAGCAGATCAAGCGGCACTACTACGGCAGCCAGCGACAGGTGAATCCAACCGGTGTCGTTCCCGTCGGACCGCAGCTCGACTTCGCTGCGCCTCACGACCGGGCGCGGTTCGGCTGACCTCACCACAATTCGCTTACCGCTGCCCCGCCAAATACTTCCGCCACCCGGGCGCGGGTGGCGCGCGTTGCATCCTCCGGCAGCGCGTCGTTCGGGAAGAATCCGTGCGCAATGATTTCGTAATTGGGCTTCGGGTTCCCGTCCTGCCGGAAGTCGCGAACGATGAAAAGCGCCACGTGGTCGCGTCGTGACGCGCGTTTGTTGAAGTAGACGCCGTAGAGTTGCGGCGCGGCGCCGAGCCGGATGTTGCCCTCTTCGGCCAGTTCGCGCGTCAGCGCCTCGAGAAGCGTCTCCCCGTCTCTACGCCTCCGCCGGGTAGATGCCAGCCGTCGACGTAAGAATGTTTGACTCAGAAAAATCCGGCCGGTTCCGTCGATCAGCATGGCACGGGCTCCGAGTGTCGCCGCACGCGAAAACCGCCAGTAGAAATGCATGCCCCGCCGGATGGCAGGTTCGAATAGTCGGCGCAGGCGATTTAGACCCATGGTCGCGCTCTCGCGGTTTGTAGTGCCGATCTTCTACTGAAAGCCCTGTCAACAGGCCCTAAAAAGCGTGGTTCTCAGTTTAGAATACTTCTAATATAAGAAAGTGTTGTTACTCACCCGAAGGGATGTTCCGTGAAACGCTTTGCCGACCTCACCGAGCAGGAAGTTTTGGCCCTTGCGATCACCAATGAAGAAGAAGACAGCCGCATCTATCGCGATTTCGCTCAGGGTCTTCGCGAGCAATATCCGGCATCGGCGAAAGTCTTCGACGAGATGGCCGAGGAAGAGGTGCATCATCGTACGATGCTTTACGACCTCTATCGGCAGAAATTCGGCGATCATCTGCCTCTGATCCGCCGCAACGACGTCAAGGATTTCATCCCGCATAAATCGACACCGTGGCTGATGCGTCCTCTCGTCCTGAGCGAGGCGCGGACGTTCGCCGAGAAGATGGAAGACGAGGCGCAGCGCTTTACCGCAAAGCGGCCGACGGGGCTCGGGACATTTCGGCGCGGCAACTACTGCTCGAGCTTGCCGAGGCCGAAGCCGGCCATGAGAGCCTCGCACACAAGCTGAGCGAACAAATTCTCACCGACACTGCCCGCGCCACTGAGGACGCGGCATCAAAGCGCGAGTTCATGTTGCAATATGTACAACCGGGACTCGCCGGGCTCATGGACGGCTCCGTGTCGACGCTTGCGCCGCTGTTCGCCGCAGCCTTCGCGACCCATAATACCTGGCAGACATTTCTCGTCGGCATAGCCGCATCGGTCGGCGCCGGATTTCGATGGCTTTCGCGGAAGGCCTATCCGACGACGGATTCACTCACCGGCCGCGGATCGCCATGGATACGCGGGCCGGTTTGCGGTCTCATGACGGCCGTGGGCGGGCTTGGACATACATTGCCCTATCTGATTCCACACTTCGTGACCGCCACCATCCTCGCCGTCGTCGTGGTCGTGATTGAACTTGCGGCGATATCCTGGATACGCATGCGTTACATGGACACACCCTTCCTGCGGGCCGCCTTCCAGGTAGTCGTCGGCGGAACGCTCGTGTTCATTGCCGGCATATTGATCGGCAGTTCCTGAGTCTCATTATTGCGCCACACGTAGCGCGAGTCCGGGTGATCCCGATAAGGTAATGCCCTCAGTCGGCATGGCCCCCACGACAAACACGATGTTCACCCTCGCCCATCTTTCAGACCCACATCTGGCACCGCTGCCGACTCCGCACTGGAAGGAGCTGATCGGCAAGCGCGTGACGGGCTATCTGAACTGGCAGAAAAAACGTCGTTTCATTCATGACGCGGAAACGCTCGCGGCGGTTGTCGCCGACATCAAGGCGCAAACGCCTGACCACATCGCTGTTACCGGCGATATCGCCAATATCGCCCTTGCCGCGGAATTTCGGCAGGGGCGCGATTGGCTTGAGAGCGTGGGTTCCCCACAGGACGTCAGCTTCGTCCCCGGCAACCACGACATTTATGTGAGCGAGGCCGCCGCTTTCGCCACGCGTCAATGGGGACCATACATGGAGCGACGACGAAGGCGTCGGAGGATTCCCTTATGCTGCGCCGGCGCGGCAATGTCGTGCTGGTCGGGCTCTCGACGGGTGTGCCGACTGCGCCTTTCTCGCGACCGGCTGGTTGGGGCCAAGCAACTTGTCGGACTTGCAGCAACGCTCAACCAGCTCAGGAGCGACAGTGCTGTTTCGCGTCGTCTTTATCCACCACCCGCCGATAATCGAGGCGGCCCAGCACAAGCGGCTGCTGGACGCGCACGTCCTCAAGCGGGTGATTGCCGCACACGGAGCGGATTTGTTGCTGCACGGGCACGACCATGTTCACATGGTCAATTGGCTGGAAGGACCGAACGGCACGCGCGTGCCGGCCGTCGGTGTGCCGTCGGCATCGACCAGGCCCGGCACGGACAAGGACGCCGCCGCCTACAATCTCTACCGCATCGACGGTCGACCCGGCGCCTGGCAGTGCGAGCTCATATCGCGTGGCCTCGCCTCCTCCGGCGAGGTCACGCAACAAAAGCGCTTCATGCTGTTGGGCTAGGGGTGTGGGGTGCTGATCAAGGCGAGCGCGAACAATATGGCCACGCCGACGACCAGCCCGTAGATGAAAAATGCGGACGGCGCGCCAACGTCGCTGGTTGCGCGCGCGTCGCAAGACCGATTGCGCGACCCCACGTCCTTCGTCATCGCTCAAGGCGCGCTCACGCTCGACCAGCCGGCGCGCAACATAGCGGGTGATCGCGTCTACCATGGCGGGCACTTCGTAGGATTCCGCCAGCACTGCGCGACCGTACCGCGTATCTTGCACGAAACGATACTGCCGTTTGTCGCGACCCATCTCGACATGGGCGACCACGTCGATCCAGAGCCTCGGCACGTCGCCCTTGCTCAGACCGCGGTCGAACAGCTCTACGTCACCGGGCACGTCTTTGAACAGAGGATCGAGCGCGTCATTGAGCAACTCTAACCGCGCGACGTCAGCATCACGCAAGTCGACGACGACGCCCGAGCGCTCGGCCGCTTCGATGCGCGCATCCCGCACAGCATCCTTCAGCGCGATTCAGGGGCTCGCCTGAATTGGAATCGTCTTTCTGGCTTTCCCACATACCATCAATCTAGCAACGCCCTACCCGCAGGCAAGGAAGAAAGCGTTAGTTTTCAAGAAGTTTGATGGCGCTACTAGCGGGAGGGCGTCACGCCGTACTTTCGTGCCCAGCCCAGGCCCGTCCTCCGTTCGGGTGCGCGGCCGATATTCGGCGCCGATCCAGCCCTGGTACCCGAGTTTGTCCACCGCTTCGAACACAGCCGCGTAGTTGATCTCGCCTTCGTCCGGTTCGTGCCGCGATGGCACGGCGGCGCACTGCAAATGCCCGATCAGAGGAAGAAATTTCTCCAGGCGATGGATCAAATCGCCGCCCACGATCTGCACATGGTAGAAATCGAACTGCATGCGGATATTTGGTTTTGCGGCCCTTTCGATGACGGCGGCCGCGTGCTCGACGTGATTGAGAAAGTAGTTCGGCCTGTCCCGGCCATTGATCGGCTCGATCAGCAGTTGAATTTTTTGGCGACGGCAACTTCCGCCGCTTGAACCAAATTATCGTGAAAGACGCGGTCGGCGGCCGGACGCTGCTCGGGCGCAACCTTGCCGGCTAGACAATGAATTGCGCTCGCACCTATTGCACTCGCATAGTCGAGCGCACGCGTGAACAGCGCCTGCCACTCCTTCTGCCGTCCCGGTACAGCGGCGAGGCCGAATTCGCCTTCGCGACCCGGCGGCGTATTGAGCCCCAGAATGGTGATTCGATTTCTCTCGATGGCCGCTTTTACTGCATCGGGCGGCACGTCGTAGGAAACTGCAGTTCGATGGCATTGAAGCCCGCAGCTGCCGCTGCATCGATCCTCTCGAGCAACGGTCGTTCCGTGAAAAAGATAGCCGAGATTGGCAGCAAAACGCGGCATTAGACGGCCCTCGATGATCCCTTGGATGATCTCTTGCGCGCGGAAGCGCAGGCGTATTCATTAGCGCCGAGACCCACACAAGACCATCCGGAAAATCGATGTCCACCAATGCTGCTTTCATATTGCCGTACTGCCTGGAGACGGTATCGGGCCCGAAGTCATGGCGCCAACGCTCGAGATCCTGCGCCGGATCGAGGCGACCACTCCGAGCCTGGCGTTCCGTTTCACGGAAGGTGCCGCGGGAGCGGGACACTATAAAGAGACCGGCAAGTCGATGCCGGAGTCGACGATCAAGCTTTGCGAGGATGCCGACGCCATTCTGCTTGGCGCTTGCGGTTTGCCGAGTGTGCGCTATCCCGACAACACCGAGATCATGCCGCAGGTCGAATTGCGTTTCATTTTCGATCTCTATGCGCTGGCGTGCGACCGGCGCGCCTCATCCCCGGTGTGCCGAGCCCGATCGTGGATGCACACGCGCGCGGTATAGATTTCATATTGATCAGAGAATCGACTGAAGGCCTGTTCGCATCCATGGGTAAGGGCGTTGTCACCCATGATGAAGCACGCGAGACGCTGGTGATCACCCGCAAGACGTCACAGCGCTTGTTCGATTTCTCGCTCCAGACTTGCCGAACGGCGCAAGAAGCGAGGCAAGGCGGGACTCTGACCTGCGTCGATAAAGCCAACGCGTTCAAAGCTTACGCTTATTTCCGCTCGATCTTTGACGAGCGCGCAAAAAATTCCCCGGCGTGAAAACAAGCCATGTGTATGTGGATGCCTGCGCGGCCCTTATGGTACGGAGGCCTTGGGATTTCGACGTGATGGTGATGGAGAATATTTTCGGCGACATCCTATCCGATCTAGCGGCCGGACTGATCGGCGGGCTCGGCATCGCTCCTTCGGCCGACATCGGCGACAAGCACGCGGTGTTCCAGCCATGCCACGGCACCGCACCCGACATCATGGGACAGAGCAAAGCCAATCCCACTGCAATGATCCTCTCCGCGGCGATGATGCTCGATTGGCTCGCCGACAAACACGATCATCAACCGGCGGCCGATGCTGCCCAGCGCATCGAGCGCGCGGTCGATAAAGCTTATGACGGCGGGCTCAAGCCAATGGAATATGGCGGCAAGGACGGGACTGTAGCCATTGCCAATGCCGTGCTCGGCGCCTTGGACTGACTATAGCCCTACGAAATCCTTGATCGCCGCGAGGAACTGTTCCGCTTGTTCGAGCGGGGGACAGTGGCCGCAACCGGGCAATTCGACATATTTCGCGCCGGGGACCTTTTCGACGATTTGCTTATTGAGTGCCGGCGGCGTGGCCTGGTCGAACTCACCGCACACGACAATTGTCGGTACCTTCATGATGGTGTAGCAAAGGCACAAGGTCCGTTTCCTGCAGGATCCTGCAGGCCGCCTGGAATGCCTTTGGATCGATGCCCATCAAGACTTTCTTGCGCTCCTCCATCTTCTCGGGATGCGCAGAAAGATAAGCTGGCGAGAACACACGTTTTGCGGCGATCTCTGCAATGCTCCCCAAGCCCCCGTCAGCGACCTTTTGCGCCATGACGGCGAAAGCTTCACGCCCCTCAGGCGGAAAGCCGGCCGCGGCGTCGCTCACGACCAACTTGGATATTCGCTCCGGATGAGCGAGCGCGAATGCCAGTGCGACCGTGCCTCCGAACCCATTACCTATCAGAACTGAGTCCTTGGTTATTCCGAACTCATCGAAGCCGTCTTCGATCACAGCAAGATAGGCATCCATCAGCGCCAACATTGCAGGCTGTGATCCATGGAAGCCCGGCAAATTGAACAGTGTCACGCGATGCTTGGCCGCCAGCGTCGGGAGTACCGGGTCAAAGGCATGACGATCGGCAAGCAATGAATGCAACAAGACCAGATCCCGGCCCTCACCCGTCCGCACCGCGGTGAGCGCGCCACGTCCAGCGCTTAGTTGCTCCAATTGCATTGCATCCTCCCTTTGGCCCATGGCTTATTCCGGGCCCGCGCAAATTTATTCCCGTGGGCACCGGCCCGTCGAAACGGCAAACTATAACGCGCGGCTCGCCTTGCTGTTCGCCCCGTGTAAGGTTGGAGGTAGAATAGCGGTACGACGCTGCGGCGTGCGCGATCCGAAAACCGGACCGCTTATAAACAGAATGTTCAGGGAGGACTACCTCATGTTGACGCCGAATCCGGCACGCAGATTTCGCGCTTTGTGCGCACTCTCAGCTGGTCTCGCAATGGTTGCGCTAAGCGGAGGCCTCGCCGCAGCTCAGACCTTCGGCTTTGCAACCATGCAACCGGGTACACTCAACCACACGTCGGGAACGGCGGTTGCCAAGGTCCTGAAAGAAAAGGCCGGATTGAATGTCGTGATCCAACCGACCGCCGGCGAGTCGGTGCTCATTCCTCTTGTGGGGCGCGGCGAGGCGGAGTTCGGCATCGCCAACATTTTCGAAGTGGAAGCGGCCAAGGCCAGCAACCCGAATCTGCGCTTGATCGGTTCACTGCACGCCTTGCGCGGCGCCTTCTGGGTGCGCAAAGACACCAACATGAAGACGATGGCCGACCTCAAGGGCAAGAAGGTCGGTATGGGCTATTCGGCAATGCGCACTATCGATCCGATGATAAGAGCAATCCTGGCGACGGGCGGATTGACGGAAAAAGACGTAACGCCCGTGCTGATCCCAAACGTGATCCGCGGAGCTGATGACTTTACGTCGGGCGCCGCCGACATGTTTTTCTTCGCATTCGGAGCGCCGAAAGTTCGTGAGGTGGACGCGACCGTCGGCGGCATCCGCGCGCTCGAAATTCCGGAAAGCGGAATGACTGCAGCCAAGAAAATTCTGCCCGAAGGCTACCTGACACCCGCCGCTTCAAATCCGTTCTTTATCGGCGTCGAAAAGCCGATGAACGTTTATACCTGGGACAATATGATCTTCACGAACGCGAAGGTCAGCGACGACGCTGTCTATAAATTCATCGACACGCTCGAAAACAACAAGGCCGATCTGGTTGCCATTCAGCCGGCCCTGCGCGAGTTCTCGGCTGCGGCGCTCTATAAGAGCTACAACATTCCCTATCACCCTGGCGCCTTGAAATACTTCAAGGACCATAACATCCAGGCCAAGGCTCTTCAGTGAGTGAGGAGCGGATCGTTCCCGATGCGGCGGAATTTGCTTCCGCCGCATCGAAAGCCACCGTTCTCTGGACAAATGTTTTGCCAGTCGCTGCTCGTGGCTGCAGTGGTGCTCTGGGTCCTCGACATCCCGCGCCGGGTCTTCAACGTCTCGTTCTACACCGAACAGCTGCTTGACGATTTGCCTCGGCCTGACACTGGCACTTGCGTACATCGCGGATACCTCCCGACGGCGCCATTGGAGCGATTGGGTCGCCATGGCGCTTTCGCTCAGATTATGCGGCTACATCGCTGCACGCTATGCGTCGCTCACCGACGAGGCGGCAATGATCCCGTTGAGCGGTCTGATCGTTAGCGGATTGCTCATCGTTGCTCATCATGGAGGCAAGCCGGCGCATCAACGGTTGGGGCTTCGTCGGCATCGATCGCCGCGATGGCCGTCTACGTTTACATCAGCCCGCATCTTTCCGGCGATTTTCAGACCCGTTACGTCTCGCCCGAGCGGATGACGGTCTATCTCGGCCTCGACATCAACGGCGGCGATCGGCTCGATCCTGCAGGTGGCGGTCATGGTCGTCATCCCGTTCACCATTCTCGGTCAGGTGCTCGCGCGCACCGGCGGCGCCGATTTCTTCGCCGATATGTCCATGACGGCCATGGGCCGCTTCCGCGGCGGAGCCGCCAAGATCGCGGTCGTTGGATCGGCGCTGTTCGGCATGATCTCCGGTAGCGCAGTGAGCAACGTGCTCGCGGTCGGCATCGTCACCATACCGACAATGGTGAGATCGGGCTTCACGCCCTATCGCGCGGCAGCGATCGGAGTCAGTCGGATCGACGGGCGGGCAATTGATGCCGCCGGTGATGGGCGCGGCCGCCTTCATCATGGCGGAATTCCTGCAGGTGCCCTACGGCGCGGTCTGTATCGCCGCCACCATACCGGCAGTGCTGTACTACGCCTGCCTGTTCTTCCACGTCGACCTCGAAGCCGCCAAACACAAGATCGGCGCGGCCAAGATCGACGACGCGCCGAGGGTTTGCTCGAGGTGCTGAAATCTGGCTGGCATTTCCTGGTGCCGATCGCATTCTCTCGTTCTCGCACTGATGTATCCGGACATCATCTCGCTCACGCCGGAGAAAGCGGCCATCGTCGCGACCGGCATACTGATGGTGCTGGCGATGATTTTCGGCTATCGCGGCAAGCGGCTGCGGTTTGATCGACCTGCTGAAGGCGATCATCGAAACCGGGCGCGTATCACTCGACATCATCCTGATCGGCGCCGCGGCCGGCATCATGGTCGGCATCATGAGCATTTCCGGCCTGGCCTTCAGCATGACAATTCAGCTGCTGGCGCTGTCGGGCGACAACGTGTTCCTGCTGCTGCTGCTGATTGCCGGTGCTGGCCTTCGTGCTCGGCATCGGCTTGCCGACGGTGAGCGTCTACATCCTGACCGCGACGCTGCTGGCGCCGGCGCTTGGTCAAGCTCGGCGTCACGCCGATGGCCGCGCACATGTTCGTCATGTACAACGGCATTCTCTCGATGATCACGCCGCCGGTCGCCTTCGCGGCCTACGCCGCGGCCAACATCGCGCGCACCGACGGCTGGACCACCGGCTGGATTGCCTGCGTCGGTCGGCTGGAGCGACGTTCATCTTGCCGTTCCTGTTCGTCCTGACGCCGAGCCTGCTCGATGGACGGCACGTGGATCGAGATCGTGCTGAACTTCGGCCGAGTTCTGTTCGGTATCTGGCTTGGCACCACGGCGGCCGTCGGCTTTGCGCTCTGCACCACTTGGCACGCGTGGGAAGGCTGCTTTACGCCTTGGTATCACTCGCGGTGGTGCTGCCGCCGGAAGCATTCAAAGGTGCGATCTGGATCAATGCGGCGGGCGTAGCTGCCGCCGCGATCCTCCTTACTGGCGCTCGATTGGCTTCGGCGCAAGCAGGTAAATCCGCCGAATTGCCGGCAACGCCTCGTACCAGGCGCGCCATCAATTGCCTCTCACGCCAGATGCCGAGCGCTTCCTGCGCAGGTCGATCTGAAATCGAGAACAGGACGGCGTCGCCGCCCGTCACAGTGTGCGAATAGCGCTTCCATGGCGGCACCACGAACACATCATTGACGCCCCATTCGAACGGCTTGCCGTCGATCGTCGTGGTACCACTGCCCTCCGCGACGGCGAAAATGGTGCCGTCGGTCGAGCGATAGGACTCGCCTTTGAAGCCCTTCGGCAACAGCGCGAGGCTCGCGCCCATAGTCGGCAGCACCGGGCCGCCATTGATCGGGTTGGCGTAGCGCACGCGCGCGCCGTGGCGCTTGTCGACGTCGCCGGTTTTCTTCAACCGTTCGAGGATCGGGCCGCATCTTGGCGTACGGGTAATTGATGACCGGACGAGCGCTTCATGAAGGCGTCCGGCGTGCCGTCCGGCAGAACGCCCGTGGCGTAGCGCTCGAACGAGTCGCCGTCCTCGTGGTTCACGTTCTGCATCTTCTCGTCGAAGTGCGTTCGCGAACGATGCCTGGAAGTGATTGACCGTCGGCATGTCGAGCACGTCGAGCCACATCACCGGCTCTTGCCGGGATTGCCGTGGTCGTGCGGCGCCCAGTTGGCGGTGATGATGAAGTCGCCATGCTCCATCGAGGACTTTTCGCCCTCGACCGCGGTGTAGGCGCCCTCGCCTTCGAGCACGAAGCGAGATCGCCGACGACACGTGTTGGTGCGCATCGGCGATCTCGCCGGGCAGGATCAACTGGATGCCCGCGAACAACGAATTGGTGACACGCGACTTGCCGGGCTCGCCGGGATTTTCCAGCACCAGCACGCGGCGCTCGGCCTCCTCGGCGCGTGATCACGTCACCGGCCTCGAGCATCAGCCTTTTCAACCTCAGGGAACTTCCACAGTGCCGGGAAGCCATCTGGGTCTTGGGCTCCAGGCGTGACCAGATCCTTGAGCACTTCCCAGAGCGGCGCCAGGTGAAATTTGGCGATCTTGTCGTAGTAAGCCTGCCGCGCGCCTGTAATGTTGTGCTTGGAACCGGGATGCTCGGTCGATTGCAAGCGTCATGGGTGTGCTCCTTCCGAAACGGAATGGTCGTTTTGCAGGCTTCTATACGCCGATTTCGGCGCGGGTCGGAAACCCGGCCCGGAATGCCTACGATCAGCTAGTTATTGACTGAGCCGCCGTCTACCACGAGCGACTGGCCGGTCACGAAATCGCTATCGCTCGACGCCAGAAACACGAAGCGCGCCGAGCAGATCTTCCGGATAGGCGTCGCGTTTGAAGGCGCGGCTGTTGCGCACCGGCACACGCTCTTCCTCGACATGGTCGCGTTTTCCGAGCCCGGTGTCGCTCAGGATGTAGCCCGGCGAGAGCGAATTGACCGCGATGCCGTATTCGCCAAGCTCGCGCGACAATGAACGTGTGAAGGCGAGCATTGCCCCTTTCGACGTGACATATGGCAACATGCGCGGCACGCCTTTGTAGGCCGCGCCCGAGGCAATGTTGATGATCTTGCCGGTGCGCCGCGCCATCATATGCGGCGCGACGTGGCGGACCATCAGATACGGTCCGCGCACATTGATCGCCATCACGCGATCCCAAAGTCTCCGTATCCCACTCGTTGAAATTTCTCGGCTTCAGGCGTCGCATAGAAGCGCGGCATTGTTCACCAGTACGTCGATCTGACCGAAGCGATCGATGGTCTGTGCCACCAGATTCTTCACCGCCTTCTCATCGCTCACGTCGAATTTCACGCTCGCAACGGAATTTGCGCCGTAGCGGCCGGCAATTTCCTCAGCAAGCTCGCGGCCGTCAGCGATGTCGGCAATCATCACACGCGCGCCTTCGGCGGCAAGCGCTTGCGAGTAGTGCCGTCCGATGCCCTTGGCACCGCCCGGTGACGATTGCAGTTTTTCCAGCAAGCCTCGGCATAATCCTTCGTCACTCCGCCTTGCGCTCGATCATGCCCGCGGCTTGTCGCTGGGCATCCGCATGTCTTGCAAGATCGCCACCATCATGAGACGTGGTTGCCCGGACAAGCCCGGCCACGACCGGAGGGGCCATCAGTGCCACGCGACACCGCCGACCGTCTGGCGATCCGGGCGTTGATCGAGAATTGGGCGCTCTGGCGCGATGCCCGGATGTGGGATCGCTTCCGCACCGTTTGGCACAAGGATGGGGAGATGTGGGCGACCTGGTTCCAGGGTTCCCACGAAGAATTCATCCGCGTCAGCCAGGAAGGATATGACCGCGGTGTGCGTATCATGCACATGCTCGGCGGCATGAGCATCGACATCAAAGGAAAGCGCGCAATCGCTCAAACCAAGATGACAATCTCGCAGCGCGCCAGGTCGAAGGAGTGATATGCGATGTCGTCTGCAGCTGGCCGCTTCTACGATTTTCTTGAAAAGCGCAAAGGCAAATGGGGAATTGTGCTGCGTCGTCTCGCCTATGAAAAAGACCGGCTCGATCCCGTCGACCCTTCGGCGGACCTCAAGCTTCGACCAAGACTCTGCTGGCGCAATTTCCGGAAGGCTATCGTCACCTCGCCTATCTGCAAACAAAGATCGGTTACAAGGTGAAGACGAGATATGCCCGGCCTCGACGGCCCCAACCTCGATGCGCTCTACGCAAAGGGTGAAGCCTGGCTCAAGGGCCGCAGATTACTAACGGGGTTGGCTCGCGCGCCGGGAAGTGCGAATTTTGATCGAAGGTGGCTGCCTTACACAGAACCGCCAGGGGAGTTGACCATGTCGCTTGCCGACAAATTCAATCTGTTCAACGAGTTCAACATCCTGCGCATCACTTGCGCGGTGTTTTTCATTCCTCACATTATCGGAAAGATCACGGTACCGGCGACGCTGGAGTTCTTTGTGAAGGCCGGCTTCAAACCGCCCGGCAACATGGATGTATATCGCCGGCACAATCGAAACCGTCCTTTGCATCGGATTGTTTTTTGGCATCTATCTGCAATACGTCGGCTTCATCGCTTTCATCCATCTGCTGGTCGCCGCCGCGGCCACCTACAAAGTCACCAAATGCTGGATCTGGGTCATCGGCGGCGTCGAATATTGCTTGTTCTGGGCAATCTGCTGCCTTGTCGTCGCCATGCACGCCTACCATGCCGGTATCTGAGTTCTCCGCACTGAAAGGAAGTCACACCCAATGGCTAGCGTTCTGTTCTCTCCGATCACCTTGCGTGGTCTGACCCTGCCGAACCGGGTCGTTGTGTCACCGATGTGCCAATACAATTCCGACAACGGTTCCGCCAACGATTGGCACCTGATGCACCTCGGAAACATGTCGCTCGGCTGTGCGGGGTCTGGTGATGTGCGAGATGACCAACGTCAATCCGCAAGGCCGCATCTCGCCGCGATGTGCCGGCATGTGGTCGGATGAAAACGAAGCGGCGCTCAAGCGCGTGTACGACTTTTGCCGTCAGTATGGCGTCGCAAAACTCGGCGTGCAGCTTGCCCACGCGGGTCGCAAAGGCCCGACCACGCCACCGGCAGCCGGCGGCAAGCCGATCCTCGACCAGGACCGGATGCGCTGGACACCGGAAGCACCGTCAGCGCTTCCCTACGATACCGGCTGGCCGGTGCCGCACGCCATGACCAAGGACGACATCAAGCGGTGCCTTCAGCGAATTCGCCGAGGCAGCCAAGCGTGTCGATCGCATCGGCTACGACGTGATCGAGCTGCATGGCGCTCATGGCTATCTGGCCCATCAGTTTCTGTCGCCGCTCTCAAACCAGCGCATCGACGAGTATGGCGGTTCGCTCGAAAACCGCATGCGCTTTGCGATCGAGATGTACGAAGCCGTCCGCGCCGTATGGCCCGAGCAGAAAGCCGCTCGGCATGCGCGTCTCCGCAACGGACTGGGTCGATGGCGGCTGGACGCCGGAGGAAACGGTGGTTCTCGCCAAGGAGCTCAAGAAGCGCGGCATGGACTACATGGACGTTGTCGACCGGCGGGCTTGATCCGCGGCAGAAGATCCCGCTCGCGCCCGGCTACCAGGTGCCGTTCGCCGAAAAAGGTGAAGAAGGAAAGCGGCATCACCACCATGACCGTCGGCCTGATCGCCGGCTACCAGCAGGCGGAGGACATCGTCGCGTCCGGCAAGGCGGACATGGTCTGTCTCGCCCGCGGCGCGATCTGGGATCCGCGCTGGGCCTGGCACGCGGCGGAGGAGCTGGGCGCTGAGACGCCCTACGCGCCGAAGATGATGGGCGGCCATCCCAAGCTGCGGCCGCAGCTCTTTCCGAAACGCGCGCAGGCGGCGGGCTAGGCGCCCGCTTTCATGCGCTTGATGAATTTCGCGAACGCGGCGAGCTGTTTCTTGACGGTGTCCTTGGTCGGCTGATCCTTCAGCTCGAGCGTGTGTCTTGTCGAACTTTGACGCGGCGTTGCCGACGAAACATCTCCGGCGTGCCGAAGATGAAACGCATTGAGGAATGTCATCGACATGCGCCAGTGATATTGCATGCGCGCGCCGCCGAGCGGGCCCTTGCGAGCACGACTGGATGGCCACCGGTTTCTCCTTGAATGGCTGATCCTTCATACGCGAAAGCCAGTCGATGGCGTTCTTCAAGCCGCCCGGCATCGACCAGTTGTATTCCGGCGTAACGAACAGAACGCCGTCAGCAGCGCGAATGGCCGCCGCTAGATCTTCTGCCGGCTCCGGAAAACCGGATGCCTCCTGGATGTCCGCGTTGTAGAGCGGCAGCGATCTGATCGACGGCGCCGTGACAAGCTTCATTTCCGGATGGCGCCAAACCTGGCAATGCGCGGGTCAGTGCAGCATTATAAGAACCCTTGCGGAGCGACCCGCAGATGACGAGCACATTCAACTGATCGGTCATTTTATTCCTTGCACTACTTTTAGGTTGTTGGAAAAGAAACGCTACTTTGCTTCCAGGCCTGCTGTCTTCGCAACCTCCTGAAAACCTTTGATATCTGACTCAATGACCCTGCGGAATTCCATCGGGCGACGACAAGATTTGCAAGCCGCACCGATGTCCTCAAGCCGTTTCTTGACGGCATCCTTGGCCAGCACGTCCTTCATCGCCTTGTGAAGCTTGTCGACGATTGGCTGCGGCGTGCCCGCTGGAAACGCCAGACCATACCAACCGAGATAGCCGATTCCGGTTACGCCACTCTCCGCCAGAGTCGGCACATTGGGAATCGCCGGCCAACGCGCTCGGCGTGTCGCCACCGCGATAATCCGCAAGATCACCGGAATCCACTTGGCCGCGGATCGGATGATAGAGTTCGACCGCGAACGCGGCGTCGCCGCGAAGCAACGCGCTGACCACCTCACCCGTCGTGCGGTAAGAAACCGCCTGTGCGTTTATGGAGGCGCGCTGGCGCAAATGCTCGGCGATAAGATGCTGGGTCGAACCGAGCCCGACTGTAGAGTAGTTCAGCTTGCCGGGCTGTTTGTTGACGTAGTCGACAAGGCTCTTGATGTCGGTCGCAGGAGAATTCTTGGGCACGACGACGACGAAGGCGGAATTGGTGAAGATCCCAACCGGTGCAAAATCATGCGACAGGGTCGTAAGGAACCTGCTTGACCGTGACCGCCGATACCGAATGGCCCATGCTGATGGCGAAGCGATGGTGTAACCGTCCTTCGGCGCCTTGGCGGCTATACCGCCGGCAATCGTGCCGCCCGCGCCGGGCCGATTTTCGACGGTGAATTGCTGACCAAGGGCTTCCGAACAGTCCGTCGGCAAGAATGCGCGTGGCGACATCCGTTCCGCCGCCCGCGCCGAAGCCGACCAAAATGTGGACCGGCTTCGACGGCCAATCCTGCGCGGACGCAGGTGACGCAACCGCGGTCAGAAGGAAGCCCGCGGCTGTCGCCACGATGAGATACAATCGCGTTCACGATGCCCTCCTTGTCAGCGCACCTCCCCCGGAGCGCGCCTCCGACCATCGAGAGCAACTCGGTTACCGCTTGTCAATCGGGATGGCGTTACTTTTCGTCCTCGATTGGATTGCGCAGCACGCCAACTCCCTCGATCTCGATCTCGCACGTGTCGCCGGCTTTCATCCATACCGGCTCGGGCTTGCGTGCGTGACCAACACCGGACGGCGTGCCGGTGAGGATGACGTCGCCGGGCTCCAGCGTCATGCCCTTGGTGAGGTAGACGAGCGTCTCGGCAAGCGGAAACATCATGTTGTCGGTGTTGTCGGACTGCATGGTGTTGCCGTTGAGCCGGCTCACGATCTTCAGGCCCTTTGCCGCCGGCGGGAACTTCGTCGGCCGTCACCATCCAGGGACCGAAGCCGCCGGTACGGTCGAAATTCTTGCCCATGCCCCATTGCGTTGTGTGGCGCTGGAATTCGCGCACCGACCCTTCGTTCGGCGCAGGAATAGCCCGGCGATGCAGTCGACCGCGTTTGCCATAGTGAGATGCTTGGCGCGCTTGCCCGACGATCGCGACCATTTCGGCCTCATAATCGAGCTGGATCGACTCCTTTGGTCTGACGATCGGCTGCAGGTGCGGCACCATCGAGGTCAGCACGCGAAAGAAGATGGAGGGAAACTTCGGGATATTGTCGCGCTGCGGACCTTCCTTGACGTGATCGAGATAATTCAATCCAGAGACAGATGATTTTCCCAGGTTGCGCGACGGGAAGCGTGCATATTTCAACCCGGCCAGCGGTCGGCGCGCGGAGGACTGGAGCATTTTTCGCCAGTGCGGCGAGCGGCTTGAGGTCGCCGCTGCTCCGGCGCAGAACTTCGCCCGAGGTCGCTGGACAAATTCGCATCCGCAATTTGCAAATCGATGACGTCGTCGCCATCGACCACGCCAAGCCGCACGCCATTGTTGGATTCAAAGCCGACGATCTTCATGAGCCCTGCCCTGCCTGAACAATATGCCCGGCCGGGAACTGCCGGATAGCGCCAAGGCTTAGCGCAAGCCGAGGAATTCGGGCAAGTCACACGCCGAACGTGAAAGCCTGGATCGAGAAATATTTGCGTGTGTCGGTCCACGCCCCCACCGGCAAACCAGCCTACGCCGCGTGCAAGAGCCGCAGAGTGAACTCGACGCTGTACTTGTAGCTGTTCTCGGTATGGATGGTTTCGCCGGCGCGGAAATTCGATGGTCTCTCCTGCGACCTTCACTTTTTGTCGCTTGAGGCTGGCGAGATGCATTTCGATGCGATGGCGCTCACGGTTGTAAAAGGCGTGATGTTCAAAGAGTCTGAGGCTGAAATGTGCCGCCAAGCTCGCGGTTGATGCGCGTCAGCAGATTGAGATTGAACTTCGCGGTGATGCCTTCGGCGTCGTTATAGGCGGCATTGAGCACATCGGCCGGCTTGATCAGATCGGCACCGACAATAAGTGCTGGCGCCGCGTCCCGAGAATGTTCGCAGCGTTGCGCAGAAACGCCGAGGCTTCGTGCGGCTCGAAATTGCCGATGGTTGACCCGGGGAAAAACCCGACCCGCGCCGGCGCAACCTTGCCTCTTCAGCGGCAACTCGAACGGTTTGCAGATGTCGGCCGTCACCGGCAGCACCTTGAGCTGAGGAAAATCGGGCCGCAGCTCCGCCGCTTCCTGCTCGATCATCTCGCCGCAGATATCGACCGGCACATAGGCCGCGAGCTTCGGCGCCGCACTCAGCAGAATGCGCGCCTTTTTGCTGGAGCCGCTGCCGAACTCCACCAGAGCCGCGCCCTGCGGGATCAACTTCGCGATGTCGGCAGCCTGCTGGCGCAGAATACTCATTTCGCAGCGTGTCGGATAATACTCGGGGAGCTCGGTGATGCGCTCGAACAATTGCGAGCCTGCAGCGTCGTAAAAATATTTTGCTGGCACATGCTTGGGTGTCGCGCGCAGGCCTTCGAGGACATCGGCCTCAAATTCGGAGACTTCCGTGCTCTGCTGCAGAATCGTTTGCGCGCTACTGCTGCAACCATGGTGACGCCTCACACAAACTCGGCCAGACGCAGGCCGCTGAATTGCCAGCGTGCCGACGGATAGAAGAAATTGCGATAGCTCACGCGCTTCATGGCCCTCGGGCGTTGCCAGCGAAGAGCCGCGCAGCACCATCTGGCTGACCATGAACTTGCCGTTGTACTCGCCGAGCGCGCCTTCAGCGGCCCGATAGCCCGGATAGGGTAGATAGGCACTCCGCGTCCATTGCCAAGCGATGCCGAAAGCATCCGCCATCACGTTCGCGCGCGCCGCGACCTCCCACTCCGCCTCGCTCGGCAGGTGCTTGCCGGCAAAGCGGGCGAAGGCATCGGCTTCGTAATAGCTGATGTGTTGAACCGGCGAGCGGCGGGATCGACCGGGCTTGAACCGGCGAGCGTCATCGACGTGCCAGGCGCCGTCTCTTTGCGCCAATAGCCGGGTGCCTGCCAGCCTTCCGTCTGCACCGTGGTCCAGCCATCGGAGAGCCAAAGCGACGGTGTCGCGTAGCCGCCAGCGGCACGATGAATTCGAGCCACTCGGCGTTCGTGACCAAGATGCCGCGCGATCGCTCACGCGGGATCAACTCATCGTGAAATGGGGTTTCGTTGTCGAAGCAAAAGCCGCTCACCGTCGTGGCCGATTGCATGAATGCCTGCGGGCACCTCGACGTAGCCCGCGCGGCCCTTGCGTTGCGCGCGGCGGCTTGCCAGTTCGGATCGTAGACCGGGTCGGTCGGATTCTGCGCAAAGGCGTGCAGGATGTCGGTGATTAGCAACTCCTGATGCTGCTGCTCGTGATGCAGTCCGATTTCGACAATCGCGAATACGCGCTCTGCGTCCACCGCCGGTACCTGCGCGATCAGGCGTTCCGACCGCCGCGTCGACATGGGCGCGATAGGCAGCTGACATCCGCGCCATTCGGCCGCGTGATCAAGCCGCGCTGCGGACGCGCATGACGCGGACCGGCCGCGACATAGTAGGAGTTGAAAAGAAACGGAAAGCGTTCGTCGAAAATCCTGTAAGTCGGGTCATGCGGCACCGGCAAAAACTGCTCGAAGAACCATGTCACGTGGGCGCGATGCCATTTGGCTGGACTGGCGTCCGCCATCGACTGCACAATCTGATCTTCGGCCGAAAGATGCGATGCGCGCGCCTTTCCGTTTCGGCGCGCACCCGGCGGAACGCCTGCAGCCAGTGTGTCGCGGATTTCATCAACGGGAACGCTTGGCGTCTGCGCCGGCTCACCGTCGTGTCGCCGGCGACATTGCAGCTGCGCACCATGGGAGAGCCTCCATACAATCAAAGGGCTTCAGCAGTCGATATACGTACAGATACGATTTATGGATGCGATTGTTCCATCGCCCATTAGCCCGAGCAACCTAGACTGCCAGCAAGCCGCGAGGTGGAAGGGTTTTTTGTGGCGAACGGCCGCTATGCGTCATAAATCGCCGGAGATCGGCTTTGGTAGCGGGGAGGGACTTCCGAACCCTCGACCTCCGGATTATGAATTCCGCGCCCAATACATTCTCGAAATATCCATTCCGTTGCGACTTGTTATGATTTGCATGCGCCTAAATTGAAGTGCCTGCTCTCTCTCTCAATCTCGTAAATTGCGCGCGCTGTTCTGGGCACGATTTCACAGGAATTACACCAGCCCGAGGTGTGCCGTCTTCGTCTCTGAGGCCGGGCGACATATTCGCTGCGACGTGCCGTGGCCCATGGCGCCCACTGCATTGGACGCCCGCCGAGCACTTTGTTCCAGGCACCAGAGGTGCTCACCGAAGTGGAGGTGGCGATTGGAAGCTTGAAGCCGAGTTGAAGGTTCTGCAACGTCATGTCTCTACCACGGAGTAGTCGATCCAAAGATGGGCGTGCCGACTCGCACAACAATCAGTCACGCTGCCCATTCCAACGACAGCGCCCTCGGCCTGCTGCAAGACATTCTGCACCGCCGCATCCTGCAAGTCGGGCGGATAGCCATATTTCCGCAAAAGTCGACTTCACGCAAGCCCGCATGCGAGCGCGGGCAGTCTCGCGGTGCATCCAAAGTCCACGGAGACCGCTGTCCTTTGATGCTCACCACCAATTCGTGCGCAATCGGCCGCAGGATCGATGCACTCCCATCACCTGCCTTGCGCTCTCGTTCTCGGCCAGAGCGCCCACAGAACGCGATGGCCGGTTTCTTCGCGCGCTCGTATGCTTTGCGCCCGAATACTCTTGGCAAGCTGGATCCAGTTCTTCGATGACCAGCGCCGAGGCACGCATTTGTAGCTATGAATGTACTTTCCGCGCGGATTGCGCAGAAGCAAAACTTCACAATGTCTGCCCGAATTGCGGTGGAGGCTTCGTGCCTCGCCCTGTCGGCCTGCGACCGAATGGCGTCGAGCGTTTCAGTCAAAAAGGCGCCCACCGTCAACTAAGCATCCATCTATCGTATTCCTCGTGTATCGCCAGACATACCGCACGGACATTTCCGTCCGAGCAGCGTTGAGCTTGTCAACAGACGTCAGGAGCGGCTTTCAGCAGGCGGTTTGTCCGATAGACAATCAAGCCCGGCATAATGTTGGGCGGTAGAGACGACACTCATTTACCGATGCAAGCAAGCACGAGCACTGTCGGCCTCCTTCGGTCGGAAGGTCACGTTGCGTTCGTCTATATGGCCGATCGCACCTCCGGGATTGAGCGCGTAGGCATTGAGAATTTGCTCATTAGCTTCGCAACTCGCCGCAGGCTCGTTTGATCACATGGCACTGTGATGACCTGATCGCCTGTCCGCTGGCGCTGGGTCAGGCGGACCATGGGACCTGCGGCGCCAGGCGAACAGCGAGTTCCGACATGACAGCTCACCAGCCCTGGCAGCTCACGCTGGCGCACGCAACCAGAAAGGCAGCCAAGATTACCAACAGCGAAGGCATGAATCTTCTCCGATGTGACCGCTAGATCGACCTTATCGAGGTTGAGCTAGGTGGCATTCAGCTTTCAGTGCGCCTGCAAATCGGGTCGGTCATCACTGTGATTCGTCAGGCCCAAAATGAGCCATTGGGATTTTCTGCGGCTAGCCAGTACCGGCGCCCGCATCGAGCAAGCGGATCATCGTCACTTGGCGCTACTGGTAGAACATTTGTTCAGTCTGCGCGTTATCAGCCTATGGAAGCAGGCAGCGCGGCTTTTTGGTTGGTCCTTAGGCGGGTTTATTTCTGGTCATCCTCGCGCTTAACGCTATGGCGATCTTCGCCGCATTCGCTTTCAAGTTGCGGAGCGCCGAAATGAAAACCCCGGCCTCAGGCCGGGGGCTCTCGGTTCAGTGGACCCCAACAACTCGGTTCTCGTCATGTCGCGGTGTTCTTCTCTCGCTCGATCGATGAACATCGCGGCCGCATAGAACGCGAATGCCGTCCCCGCCACAATCAGGATGTATGTCATTGAACGCCTCCCGCCGTGACGCGGCTGAGAGGGATGGTACTCCTCAACCTCACCGTCGCAAAGAGCCGTCAAGCACATAAAACCCCTCTGCCGGGTATGGCCCGGTGGCCAACGGCGCACCTTGATCGTGGGCGGAGGGTCGGCGCGCCCATCCCCGTCTCGGGTGGTCGCACATGCGCGAGCCGGAAGTTCTTTAGCGAAATGTGCCAAAAAAGACAGGGACACGACTCCGGAGCGAATATGACGGCACGCGCGGGTCAGCCCGCGTCCGTTCAGTCGATGGCTCCATCCAATTTCAAAGCGCAGGGCTAAATTTAGTGCGTCTCACGCCACTTTGGACCCGGACCGCGCATGTAGTGCCGCTCAGGATGGTACGCTGTCGCTTTCCAAAGCTGCGATACGGCTGACACAAATGATGAAAGCAGGTGGTACATTTCTTTACGTCCCCTGTACAACCCCGCCAACCACAACCATAGACGACCGCAGTGCGGCATCACTATGACCGCACCGCAACATTGGATAGAATTGCGCAGAACCTTAGTCCTTTGGCGCGGGAGTGCTGCCTTAAAGCCACAGGTTCTTGAACCGCCAGGGCGCCGCCGACATTCTGACTGTAGCCGCGGCGGACCAGACCCGGATGGGGATGAAATTGTCCCGCAGAAACTGTGGGTGTATCAGAGATTGAGACGAATAGCGGCGAGGCTTAGAGCGACGGCAATCAAGAACGTAAACGCAAAAAGCGTGCTCCACATGGCCACGTCCCCGTGCTGGCGCAGGCGTAATCGTGATTTTTATTTTGTGACTTTTTTCGATTAGGGCATCCATCATCGCAGGCGGCATAACGTGAACCTGTGGTTGATGGCTACCATTTTGGTGATCGCCGCCGCGCCAATATATGCGCAGCGGTCATTGCTTTTGAAGTCGCCGACTGTTCCGACTGGCCTCGAGCAGGCAGGCGCGGATTTTGTGATCCTTTCTTCTTTGAAGACAATTCCCTTCCAGCTAGCTTGCAAACGGCTTGAAACATTTCTCTGCCGTCGCCCTCGCTATGCTCGAAATATTGAATGGCGCGACGGCTCACGCTGAAGCACCTTGCGCAGCAGGGCTTGTGCGCAGGCCGAAGCACTAATTGTTTATGCTGTGCCGCGCCCGCCCGTCCCATCTGATCGGGCACACCCATTAACCTTACCAAAGAGTAAACAGGAACAGGCGTCGACGAGTGTGATATCACATTGCAAACATTGTTAGTTTTGGTTTAACGGACCTTGGGGACGTGAAATATATAGGATATCGCAAATATTCCTTAAGAGCGGCGCTGGCGGTGCTGGGACTTGGCATTCTGGTGTCCGGCTGCATGCAGTCAACGATCGAGCCTGCATCGGAAGCCAACTTTACACCCCCGTGACAAGAAATTGCTGGCGGCAGCGCCTTACGAAAGGGCCACGATTCCAGAGCCCTACAAGCGGCACATTGTCGATTATCACCGCAGCGAAGCGGCCGACACTATCCTGATCGACACCGACGCGCGCTACCTCTACTACGTCCTGCCCGCACCGCAAAGCGATCCGTTATGGCGTTACCGTCGGCGAGGAAGCCTTGGCTTTTTCGGGCGTGGCCAAGATCGGCCGCATGACGGAATGGCCGTCATGGACGCCGACCCCCGAGATCAAGCAGCGCATGCACGTGCCGAATTTTGTCGGCCCGGGCCCGCAGAATCCGATGGGGGCGCGCGCCTTGTACCTGTACGAGGGTAACAAGGACACGATCTATCGCATCCACGGCACCAACCAACCTGAATACATCGGCGCGGCGATTTCCTCCGGCTGTATCCGCATGACCAACGAGGACGTGATCGATCTCTACAACCGGGTGAAGATTGGAACGCCGGTCATCGTGTTAGCGCCCAGTCGGTCGCGCATCGCTCTGAGCAGCGGAATGCATGTGAACTAGCCGGTCAGGCGCAGGCGATTGTGGCGCTCAGTGAGAGGACGGCGGCGATTCAGAATCTCACCACCGGCAACATTCTAATCTACCGCAAGAATAACAAACCGGCCTAGTCACCGCGTTTCGGTCTATGGAGACCTCAATTTTGGTCACCGACTTGGCTCAACAGTTTTCCCTTTGCATCGTCGACCCATCTCAGCGTCGACAGCCGTGGCGCACCCCTTGCGCAGGTCTAGTTGTGGGAGCATCCGCGCAAGAAACAGAATTTGTGTGCGCCAGCTCACAAACGTTTCGCTCGACCAGCACAATTGTCCGCATGAGGCATACAGCGCCGAGGCTGCCGCAGGATGACGTGCCGCGGATGCATAAGCCGTTCGACACCGGATCTAAGCCGTCGGCAAGTTGCTCGATATCGGACTCGATCGATGGCGGCAATGGCGTGTTTCAGCGTGAGATTCATTTTAGTGCTTCTCACGCCACTTTGGACCCGGACCGCGCATGTAGTGCCGCTCAGGATGGTACGCTGTTGCTTTCCAAAACTGCCATACGGCTGACACGAATGATTGTACCTTGAATAGGGAAACTTCTGTTTGAAAGCGGGCATGGAATTGAAGTTCCATCGATTTCGACAACATACCATTCATGGCGCAAATCATCATTCCCGATAGCGGTTTTCATGAGTCACCCGGCAATACTGAATCATTTGACCAATCGAATTAATGATCGCTTAAATCGCGTTAATAATTTCTTAACGAGAATAATACAGCATCCGGCGCGCCACGATTACCGTGGGCCGACACCCGACTTAGTCGAGAGTACAGAAAGGCCGCTACGCAGCCGTGGACTGTCACGGAGGGGAGCATGAAGGTCGCCGCACTTGCCATCGTCTGTGTGCTCATCGGGCTTCCGGCAGAAGCTGGACAGCGTCATCGGCAAAATAATGTTTCGCCATCTTGTGACAATGATGGCCGCTGTACGACTCTTAGCGCGGCCGCGCCCACATCGAATCACAAACGCACATCAGAGCGTAAACCGCACCACGTAGTCGATGCCAATGGCAACAGCTTGATGGTGACGGTGCAAACAGCCTATGGCTTCAACATCACGGTGCATCCGGCCTACGCCAGCAAGTTTCAGAAGTTCTTCGCGCTGCTGAAAGAGCGTGGCTACAAGGTGCCGGCCAACATCACCAAGTGCTGGGCACCGCACGGCACGCATGTCGCGGGCTCCAACCACTACATCGGTGCCGCCTGCGATATTCAGACGGGTTGGAATCGCGGGCCCGAGTTCGTCTACCACATGAACGACATCGTCAAACAAGCTGGCCTGTACAACGGCTGCACGTTCCGCGACTGCGGTCATGTCGAAGCCGTCCGTGGCACGCACAACCGAGCGCCCAATCTCTACGCCGCGATGGAAAAATTCAAATCGGAGCAATCCACAGCAAACTATCAACCGTGAGCATCTCCAAGAGCGGTTTGTGATTTGCTCCACCACGATCGAAACAGCGCGCCCACCGTTGAGCAAGTTGAGTCCATCTTTCTTCATTCCCGACTCCAGCAGGCGACAGACGTTCGCCTTGATCAGAACGACCGGGGTCGACTTGATGGCATCGAATGAAGGACATGCGATAAGCCGGTGATTACCGGGGGCTGCCACTTACGCCGCTACTCATTGCGTTCTTGTAGGCTCGCTCCGCTTCTTCCACGACCAGCCGCTTTGGTTCGCAGTTGGTGATACCTTCGCCGGTGGCTGAGTTGGTGCACGCTTGATAGTCTGCTCGCGCGTCAAGGAAATGGTTTCTTGCGTCGTCAAGGGAAGTCGGATGCGACCCACAACTGGAAAGCAGCAGGGCAGCAAAAACAAAAGCTCCATTCCGCATCCTTTGACCCCTACTCAGGACCTGCGCAACGTCGGCGGAGATTATCACGCTGGACTATAATATCCGCTTTCGGGGCAAGGCGGACATCACCCGGCCGCGGCAACCCGCTCGGCGCGCGCCCTGTATCTCGGCGGCACTGAATATCGCATCCACGGCACCAACGATCCGACCACCATCGGCAGGCAGGTGCGGCTTTCCGCCTATCTGCAAAATACTAACGAGCGCGTTCGCCGACAACAGGCAGCTGCTTTTGCCCCGTTCGTGGTGCCGGAATGACGGAGACGCCCGACGAACCGAACTGCGAACTGCAACCGCCCAAAGAGCAAAATTACGCCGGCGCTTACGATCCGTTGCACAACGCAAACAAGTCGCACTACGCAACAACGGTAACCGAGGACGCCAGTCCGTCGTCGGATACTGCAAAATACCTCCTGTCGATTCTCATGACACTTTCCCAGTATGATGGCTCTGTCGGTGGTGATTCGCGAGACAATGCAATGGCGTTTTTCAGGAAGCAGGCACTCAGCCCAGTCGAACGCTACGAGAGTGTGCTGAAGGAAAAGCAGGCGGCGCGGGAGAGCCTCGCCGAACGGCTAAACACTGCTGAGGCAATGCTTGGGGAAAGACGTGATGCGGCCGAACGGCTGGCGCTCGCTGGTGCCCCCGACGCCCAACTTGATCGAGCAGAGACCCACATGCGTGCCGCCGAAGACCGCGCCAAGACCCTACGGACGGCGATGGCGCAGCTCGACGAGCAGATTCTCGCGATTGAACGCGAACTGGGCGACGCCAAAGCACAGCGCGACCGCGACATGATGGCCGATGAAGTTGAGAAGATGGTCGCGGCAATCGAGCGAGCGGCGCCGGAGTTTGATGCCGCCGCCACTGCACTGGTAGCCGCTGTCACAAAAAAGCGCAGCGTCAATGCTGGAGGGAACTCACTTTGCAGCTAACGTGGATGCGGTGCGTCGGGAGATCTCTTTCGGCGACGCATTTGGTTTGCGCGGAACTACGATCCACCGCGGTGCGCACCCGCGCGGGCAACACAAACATTGCGTCCGAGCCAGAGCCGCTGCGCCCGTCAGAGAATGGACATCAACTGGTTTATACGCTCAATCCAGTGCTGTGGCGGGAGAATGGTGAGATGCGCAGGGTGCAGGCCTATGCGCGGGTCGAGTTACCAAAAACATTGCTGCTGGTCGCGCTGCGGCACCAGCATGTGGATTACCTAAACGCCCGCCGCGTGCAAACCCTAATGCAGATTCATGGTAGCGGGCAGTTCCAAGCGCCGCCCCTTGCCGACGATCCACGGCTGGTCGACCTCGATGCTCTCGCCGCCCATGAGCAGGAGACCGCGAAGGCCGATGATGCTGCGTGAGCGTGTCTTTTGGAAGTTGTATCGGAGGACTACGAACGACCCATAGCGGACTGAAGTAATGTCCGCATTTGGGTCATTAGCAGAACATCGCGGCGTATCAGAGGAAGGTCTGCCTGACGCTGGCTGGTTTCGTGGCTGCGAGAGGCAACGACGAGACGGCCGCCGACAACAGAACAAAACCACCATAAGGCCGACGAGACCTCATCGGGGCGGCGGAGAGTCGTTCGTTGGGGCGGAGAGAGTCCGGCGCCTTCTGGCTCGTTACTGTTGTCGGCAGCGGCAAACCATGCGGGTAGTAGGTCCAGAATACGAAGCCTGCCGCAAACAGTAGGGCCGACAGAACAGCGGTGCGGAAAGTCCGTTTGAAGGAGAGCAGCGCACCGATCAAGGTTGAGAAAAAGCGAGCGCCATCAGCACGGCGACATAGAGCCAGTTCACACTAGCCCAGTCGATCCGATCTAAAATTTCCATATTCGCGCCTTCCCTCGTTATGGAGACCTAAATTTTTGTCACCGACTTGGCTCAACAATTTTTCCCTTTCATGGCGGCCCGAGAGCAAATGATCACGCGGGTGATAGGCTTAAACAGTGGTTGCGCATGACAGAAAATCAGCGCAATTTTTATGCCTTCACCGTTGGGAGGACGATATGACGGCATTTAATATCGTGCGGTTTCGAGTCAAACCCGGCCATCAAGAGCAATTCATTGCGCAGCACCGCGGCATGAATCCCGGCCTCAAGGGCTTCCGCGGCGGGTCGCTGGTTAGGACAGGCGAAGACACGTTCTGTCTCATCGGCGAGTGGGCGAGCTTCCAGAAGATTGTCGACGCACGGCCCCTCATGATCAACATCCTCGACGGGTTTCGTGAGCATCTCGAGGACCTAGGCGGCGGGCTTGGCCTTACCGATCCGGTTTCCGGGGAGGTAGTGGTCAAACTTCGGACCACCAAGGCACCGACGAAGAAATCGCGTGCCAAAAAACGACTAAACGCAAAAAGCACCTTTAGAGCGGGGTACGCAGGCGGACACCCCGTAATGTCTGAGGCTATGCCCGCTTTGGCTTGCGACGACTATCCACGGAGTGACTAAAACGCGCCGTTCATTGGACCTTGCGAAAACCACTCAACAAATTTGCAATCTAGACACTGATAGACTGAGCAACCCTCGTTTTCGAGGCTCTCGGGAAAATTCATTACTAGTTTAGAGAGCCCACCGCACTTCTTGCAGGTCATCGGATCGCCACGCGACTTGAGGTTACTAATTCGCACCCCTTGCCTCCTTAGACTTTGCCAATTGCGGCGTGCACCAATAATTATCACCGAGAGCAAATCTGATAGCTGTGCCAGCCGTCACAAAAACGAAAATAAAAACTGACGGCCTTGTGCTACCGTGACACCGTCTTGAATGATGGGAGTGCGGCGTTAGCGGAGCAATTTGATTGTTCCGGTGCCGGAAATCATTTCGTCGTTTGAACTGTCGCTACCTTGAACTTTGCGATGATTTGAAAATGGTCGAAACGTGACCTCTGTCACAGCCAGTCGCTTCTAGTTCCGGCAACCTGTTCACATGAAAATCATTCGTTGCACTGGATGCGATCACATCCATGCACCTTTAGACAGGAGATTGGACAATGTTTCGCAAGCTCGGATTCATTCTAGGTGCTGTGCAATCGCGATAAGCGCAGCCGCTTTGATCCCGACTGCAGCATCGGCCAAGTCTGGCAACAGTCATGGGCACGGTCACTGGCACGGCCATGGTCTCGGCGTAGCCATCTCACAGTCCAACCTACGTCGACTATTCCGACTGTTACACTGCCAAGCGCGTAATCGATACGCCCTTCGGCCTCGCGTGCGGCGCATCAAGGTCTGCGGTTAGTCCATGGCACTGCCAACACCCCGGCTTTGCCAAGGCGAAGTCGGGGCTTAGGCTTTGGGCCTTTCTGTAACGCGGTGCAGTTTCGACGTTCGTTCGCGTTGAATGCTATTAAAACGACCCAATGTGCGGACGCTTCACCAATCGACTAACTTGGCGCGAGATTGTCGCTCTCTATCGTTTGAGTGTTCCGGCAACGCCCGAGCGCAATTTGCCAGCGCGCTATAACATCTGCCCCACCGACACGATTGACGCGGTCATTGAACGCGAGAGCAAGCGTGAATTGATGCCGATGCGCTGGGGGCTGGTACCGTGGTGGTGGAAAAAGAAGGCGAAGGAAGCCCCGGCGACCTTTAATGCGCGTGCCGAAACAGTGGCCGAGAAGCCGATGTTTCGCGAGGCATTCTCACCAGGTGCTTAAACGCCGCGCCGAGCGTCAGAAAGCTAACCATTTTCAATGTCATATTCTCCACGGGTCGGAGCGCGCGTTTGTCCGGGCGATGGCGCCACATTCACCGCAAGACAACGACCTTAGTACCCACGCTCACGCGTTCATACAGGTCCATAATGTCTTGGTTGTACATGCGAAAGCATCCGTGCGAGACGAATCCGCCGATCGATTTCGGATTGTTGGTGCCGTGGATGGCGTATTGACCTCCGCCGCTCAGGGTCAATGCCGCCGCGCCCATCGGATTTAAAGGGCTGCCACCCGGAACGACCGGAGGCAATTTGGCATAATCCTTCCGAATTGACTCGGGCGCCTGCCAGGCCGGCTTGATGTGCTTGCCGTCAATGGAGGCTCGTTCCCGCCCAGGCCATGCCTGCCTTTGCCGACACCCGACTGGATAACGGATGCGCCTGACCCTCGCTGGTCACATAATAGAGCCGCCGCTCACTTGTCTTGATGACAACAGTTCCAGCCGGATAGCCATTCAAGCGAACCGTTTCCCCGGCATCGGCCGAGGAACCCGCGATCACGGCAGCGCCCTAAGAATACGAATGCGCCGATGGAACAGAAACGAGTGCTCAAGGCCCCCACCCACGATGCCAATTAATCTTCAATGCCATTATTGTCCATTGGAGCGCAAATCCCGTCAAGATTGCCCCCGTGGAGGTATTCCTGGGCAGATTGCTCACGCTTGTATTTGGAACGGACGACCGCCTAAAGTTTCCGCGGTTCGATTGCAGGACTGAGCTTCGCTTATTGCGACGTCACCGCGCCCGATGGCCGCGAACTGAAAGGCGCGCTTAATTGCGAACACTCAATACGCCCGCCGCTTTCATCCGTGCCAGCCGATCGTCGCTAAACAGAGGTCAAAAATCCGAAAGCCCCGCAACGACCAGGGCTGTAGCCAGACCTTTTCGGGGTTTTGCGCCTTATATCGATTGTGAATCGCGATATGGTCATCGAGCATCTAGCAGGAGGCACGTCGCCGTTGCACATACATGTCGAAACGCAACGGCAACTGCTTTGCCCGCCGGGGCTATCATACGAGCGAACCCACGGCTTTGCTGGAGCAGTTCGAAGAAATGCTGACGCCGCACATTCTGGACCGGAATCGGCTCCGTGAAGAGCTTGCGGCAACGCGTGAGCAACCACTCCAATAAGCGGGTGGATCAAATAAAAAATCTGAAAGCGCTCGCCACCAACTCGCGCCGTAGATGAGACCTTCCGATGATTGGAAAGCTAATTGTTGCTATTTTGCTGATCACCGCCGTACCGGTCGCACAGGCTCAAAACTCGAGGGTAAGCAAGGCTGATGCAGAGAAAGCCGTGACAATTATCAGGGGCGACAAAGCTAAGACCCAAACCTATTGCGCAATAGGGAAACTCAGTAAGCAGATAGAGCAAGCCAAAGACAAGAAAATGGTCGATGAATTGTTCGAGAAAATTGACAAACTGGAGGAAAGCCTCGGCCCCGAATATGTCGCACTAATAGATGGGCTTCAGGACATCGATACGGAAAAAGACAAGCTCGGCCAGGAGATCATTTCGATATTGGCAGCACTCGACAGGCTGTGCCACAGAGGTGAAGTCTCAAAATCTGAAGGCGCTCTGCGCCGCTCGCGCTATTGCGCGAAGGTCGAGAATTATGAACCCTTCATCGTATTCGTCGCACTTTTAGTCGCCTTCGCCTGAACAAATTACAACACTTCCAGCACGCCGCTGGTCTACAATTTGAGCAGACACTGAAACGTGGGAGCGGCTTGCAGAGGCCGCGCAAGCGGCAGCTCAGTGCAACCCCGCGTGTTTCCTCCCGAAATGCCGACAGATGTGCGGCCAAAAGTTGGGACTTTGGTCCAACGCATTTAGGCCCCGGCAACTATTGTAAGCAGGCAAAAAGAAAGACCGCGAAAGCGGTCTTTCTGCGATAAGCTAGCGCCGCGCGGTTCTCAACGGTAGGCGTACCCACGATTTGGGTAGTAACCACCATACCGATAGTAATGACGACGATAGGGTAAGAGCCCTGCGTACCGATAGCGCGGGTAGTAGCCGCCATAGCCATAGTAGGCGCGACGGTACCCGTAGCCATAGGAACATAGCCGTAAGCTAGGGCGTAGCCGTAGTAGTAGGGGTAGCCGTAGCCGCCGTAGTAAGGGAGCACTAAGCGCAGCAGCGAGAAGCAAGCCGGTTGCCGATGCCAAGGCCGACGCCACGCCCCAGCCCCAGCCGCCGCCGCCCCAACGCCACCGCGCCATCCGCCGCCGTGCCAGCCTCCGCCATGACCAGCCGCCGCCCCAGCACGCGCGCTGCGCCTGAGATTTGGAACTGCCACTCTGTAGTTCCTGCGACGATGAGTAAGGCCGTCGCAGCCATCACCGATTTCCGTAATGTGCCACGCATCTTTTCCTCCTTTAGGCCCTTCCGAAGCCGGTTATCGCAATTTCAGCATTTGTGCTGATGCGCAATTATTGTCCCCGGCGTTTTTGATTTCGATTGCCCGAAGGTCGTACGTCAAAATTGCATGTAATGAGAAATCGCTTTTGACAACGTTTAGGGTTGCTGCACAATTGGGAAGCGCGGCGCTGGGCGAAATTCATGGTTGTTAGTGGCTTCTTTATGGTCGAGTTAATTGCCTTTCACGTAAGACGCGACGGGGCGACCGTTTCGGCACACGATCCAGTCAGTCAGCTTGGCTCTTTGTGTCTGGCGCTTTCATTCACCCCGCAGCCTCCGACGGACTGAGTCAGACATGGCCGAGCGCAGAAATTTCACCACTACAGGATCGATCAAGGACTCTCCCCCGAAAGCGGGGTTTGGGCCACAGCCGCGCGGCTATCGTAGCGTGGCGGATCGAGAGGAGCATCAGGCCACGACTGAGACTCAAGGTCTCACTACCTGGTCAAGACGGTTTTTTGCGATCAAGCTTCCACGAGATGACTGAGCTCGGCGCTGCTTGTGGCCCAAAGATGCTGGGCCATAAGCGGCGGTCGGGCGTGCGCAGAGCCGCGAAGCCGCTTATGAATCAATGTCTTGACGAGGCGATTTTGGCTGCACCAAAATAGGCGGGTTCGCGGGTGTTTCGGACCTTCGGTTCTTCCCCGCCCATCGGGGCAGAGTTGGCAAGGTCGTGAACGGCGCGTTGCCGTGCCATTGCGCGCGGCTGTTATCAATTGGCGTGGTGGGGTGAAATCGTCTCCCCCACCGAAAGGTTCGCAATACTCGCGATCACGCAGCATGCGCCGAGCGTCGCGACGAGGCATCTGCCCGTATTTCACAAGTTCGATCATTGCCATGTTCTTTTCGGCCACCGCACCGTAAGTAGCATCGGCCATCCCGTTGGCCAATTTCTCGTCAGCGACGATGGAAAGTGGCGCAGCAGATAGATGTGCATTGCGTGGGTCGGGCGTTGGAACTCCAATCAGGATTAACTCGCAAGACGGGCCATCTCCTCCGCTTGATGCGAAGGGCCATGATTTAAAGGAGTAGTATTGCGCTACGCATATTTTTCCTATGTTGATCTATTTTTTGGCGAGAACACGAACATTTTCACGAACGTTGCGGCAAAGACGGCTTCACTGGTGCGCTAATTCTTCATGGACAACACCGCACTTCCTGCACTTTCTGCACCGGCAAACAGTAGCGGGTTCACCTCCCAGCGAATGCGCGGGCGGCCGCCCGTTGACGCGCTCATTTTGCGTAGCCAAGCATCCAGCCCGAAACCAAGCTGTCGAGCAAGGGCGTGGGTTTTCTTGGCGTCAAGACGTTGGCCAAGTGCTTCACGTCGTGCATCCAAGAAACGATATTTCGTTCTTGTCATGCTCTAGCCCAGAGAAGGACACGCCGTGCATCGGCGTAGGCTGATTGATCCCAATCTGCCTGAGTGCTGCCAACTGTGCGGCCAAAAATAATTCACTAACCCTGATCGCCGCCTGCATGATGTCTAGAACTCAGCCAAACTTCGGTTCCTCACCACCATCGATAGCCCAACTGGGATAGGAGAGCGTTCCAACAAGCCGGAGGACGTGGGTCTGAGCCTTGGCCTTACTCACGTTCGCGGCCAGCCAAAGCAATCATTTGTGAATGGACCTGTTATCGGAATGCCTCGAACTCACGCCGGAAAGTGACAAGTACGTTGGCCAAGCGAGCCCTCAACCTCCGCAGGGCAGATCTATGATCCGATTGAGTGCATTTGATGATTTCAGGCTCGATTTCGGCAACATCATTGCTCAGAGGCCGATAAGGCGGTTCTTCGGGCCAACCGAAGCAAATCCTCGCATACTCGATCAGTACAGCGGCGATGGACGATCCGAAGGTAGGCGTGACGTGAAGTCAGATAAGCGCATAGATCAGTTTATGCGGTTGCGCGAAACAATTGAGGAGCGAGCATCGCGTAAGTTCTTCGAAGAGCAGGCCCAAGCCGACCGGCCCGTGGTATTGCGATCCAACGATTTCTCATCATGATGGTTTTGTAGTCTTGGCGTCCGCTGAACGTACGCCGATGTCCGCTTTGGGTCAAAAGCGGACATTTGCAATGCAAAAAGGTATGTCCGCATTACCCCCGAAAGCAGACATGTGCGGGTAGTGCAACTCCGGTATGTCCGCTTTGTGCCAATAGCGGACATTCTCTCCTCCCCGCGCTGGCGCTGCGCCTCGGATCGCGCGACGAGTTCCTCGACTACGGGCCGCGTTGGCTACTTCCGCCAGCGCGGCCTTTTTCAATCAGCGTTCGGGAACGCCATCGAGCATCACTGGCGCCGAAGGCGTTCGACGTTGGCGCGGCTTCATCGCCGTGTACCTGCTTCAGCCGTTCCAGTAGCGGGTCGACGAGTCCATCGGTGCAACGGAGCGTTCGCGTGTCGACAGCCCCGTCATGATCATCATCACTGATGGCCAGCGAAACGCCGAGTTCGTCAGCCCGACGCATGACTCTCTCTTGGCTGGTACGCAGCATTGTTGCCAGTATCTTGAGGCCGATGCGAGTGACCGGTTGCTCCATGATCAGCGCATCGTCTGATAGCGTGAAATTTCTTGTGAGCTTCTTGTTGTTCATACCCGCATATGACCTCGCTTCAATGGCGAGTGCTCCTCCCTTTGCGGAGTGTTTTGATCCGGCGTGAATGTCTAGTCTTGTGGGTTCGTGCCAACAACCCGTCCGAGGCCAAGACAGCCCTTATCAACTATCTGGCTTTTACGTTCGATGCTTTGGCCCGATTTTTCGGGCCGGGGCCGCGCATGTAGTGCTGCTCGGGCCGGTAAGGATCGTACAGCGCACGCCAGATTTGTTCCCAGATCTGGGATGCGTATTGCAGATGTTTTCCGATGTGTGTCATCGCCGCATGACCGCCGTTCCTTGGTAGCTGATCTCTAATCACCTTCACCTGAACGGCCTATGTCTGGGGGATTAAAGTTTCGTAAGCGACGTTGCACTGAGGGGGCACAAGCTCTTTCATTGTGGCTTTTGCTGTTCCGTTAAAAGGTTCGGTAGCAGCATCAATCGCCAATCCGGCCTGACATCGAACCGGTCTCTTGCACACACGGTTGGTGCAGAATGGTGCCCTACGTGGAAGGCGTAGTGTCACTGGCCGCTTTCGGGGATCAATAAATAGTTCGCAACCAATTCCAGCTTCGCGCCCGATGTCCGCTTTTGGGTCAGTAGCGGACATGTGCAGTGCACTCAGGCGATGTCCGCTTTGTGCCAATAGCGGACATTGTGCATTCAAACAGGTCTCGGCCTTATGATTCTTTGCCGATTGCGCGATCAACGGAATATGGACCGCCGCCGCGCTAATGCAATCGCAAAACAAATCCAGCCCCAGAGTAGCGTGTATTCGTATCCCTGCCGCAGCCAAGAAAATCCGTTGTGCCAATATATCGCGGTGATAATCAGCAGTTCGATCGCGGCAGCGGCGGCAAAAAACCGCGTGAACAATCCAAGGATTAGCGCGATGCCTGCCAGAGTTTCGGTGAACAGTGCGGTCCAGAACCACGGGGCTGGAGGCGTGAAGCCAATAGTCGACGAAGGCCTTTAGGAATCCGGACGCGGGCCCGACCGTGATCTTGCCCCAGCTGTGGACCAGCAGGTTCCAGCCAGCCGCAGCACGCACGACAAACCAGGATAGCGGAATAACAAAATCGTAGAATGGCTTGAGACGGCAGCAACAGTTTGGGTCGTCATTTGAGCCAACCATGTTTATGACACCCCCACACAGTGCACAGGCGACTCATTTCGAGCAGTCATAGGTGATTCCCACACTCGGAAAGGACTACCGCGGATCCTAGCCTTGTATTAAGACGGAGCTGTGGGCCCTAAGGCCAATTGATATCGTTACTGCTCCTGCCGGATACGATTCTTCTCAGTTCGGCTGCTTCAATAGTGCCGGCGTACACCACGAGAGCAGACAAATTGGAGGGCGATATGCAGCCTGCAACGAAAACAGGAAACGTGACTACGGTTATCGGCAGCGTAATCATATTTTTTCTAACGCTCGCAATGAGCTCACTGACGATATCCAGTGCGCTGGCAACACCCCAGATCGCGAAAGGTAAGCCCTGCACAGCGTGTCATAAAGGTTCGCCGCCAAGTAAGTCCAATGTGAAAAAATAAGTCTTCCTGCCCACCGGACTACCACGCCTTCGATGTCCGGTTTGGGTCAAAAGCAGACATGCGCACCGCACGCCAATGTCCGCTTTGTGCCAATAGCGGACATTCGACCTGTTGGACTCCCACGCCGGGGGACACCCACGTGGCGAAACGTACACAAAACACGCTTACGCTGTTCGGTAATTCAAAGGCCGCAGCCATGGGCCAGCTTTTGGTGACGCTGATCGGTCCCCCGATCGTGGGTGTGGTCACGTGCATTATCGTTCGACGCATCTGGGACCGAGACAAGAATGGTGCCGGGGAAGCTAGCCGGCCGGCGCAGGAACCTTCCGCTGTGACGTCGGCGCAAGAGAGAAATCCAATGGTGCGTGAACGAAGTGTGATGTCCACTTTACCCCCGAAAGCGGACCGGTTGGTCACTCGATTAGCAGCAACTACGATGGAACCGCGATCGCGGTACCGCGGCAGATTGGCTAACCCACCCAGTGCGGTTACATTTCGAATTTCTAATAGGTAGAGATTACCAAGAGAAAATCGTCAGGCTTTTCGGGAGCTACCATTGTTGTCGTTTAGCAGACTATGCCGCGCTTCTGTGCCGGCAATCCTTATTGCTGCAACCGCGTCGGCGAATGCGCAGCAATATCCAACTCGAGCAATTCGAGTGATCAGCCCGTATCCGGCCGGAAGTGCCTCGGACACTGTCACTCGCGTGGTAATGGACCAGGTCTCGCAGCTTATCGGACAACCAGTGGTCATTGAAATGCGGCCAGGCGCCGGTGGAAGCATCGGCTTCGGTTCCGTCGCCAAATCCGACCCGGATGGCTATATGCTAGTGACCAGCTCGTCTTCGATGGCAACCGAGAGCATACTGCACAAGACGCTACCGTACGATCCCGTCCGCGATTTCGTTCCTGTGGTCTTGATCGGAACGTCGCCGAACTTGCTGGTCGCTTCAGCCAAGAGTGGCTTCAAGACGGCGGCTGACCTCGTGGCTGCCGCCAAAGCGAAGCCGGGCACCTTGACTTTGCGTCAGCGGGAATCGGCTCCTCCTCCCACATGGCCGCCGAGCGATTCCGTCCTTGCCGCCAACATCGACGTCCGCCACGTGCCCTTCCGGAAGGTGGCCTCATGCAAGTGATGGGTGGAAATGTCGACTTCTATTTCATTCCCTTGGCGGCGGCCGCCTCGGCGCTGGGAAGCGATAAGCTCGTGTTGCTCGCTGTCAGCTCACCAGACACGCGCCGCGCTGTTGCCGAACGTGCCTTCCGTCGTCGAACTCGGTTATCCCGACGCCGTCTTCCGTTTCTGGAACGGAATATCGGCGCCGGCGAAAACACCGCGTGACATCGTAAACAAGCTGCACGACGCGGCCGAAACCGCTCTGAAGGATCCTGCCCTCCGCGAAAAGCTGGCCAAACTGGGGTTGAACCAGCGCAGATGAGTGTCGAAGAATTCAGCATATTTTTCAGAGACGATCTAAACGCGACGGTAGGAGCTCGCGAAGAAGGCCGATATTAAGCCGCTCGACTAAGCCTGCGGGTCACGCGAGCCGGTCCACCAAATTCAATTTGCGCCTTTCGCAGAGCAGAGTCGTTTACAACGTTGGGGACACTCACGATGAATATCAGACCGCCCCGTATCGGCCCCCAGCCTTGGGATGTCGTGCGCACCAAGCTCGACCAGTCACTGCCATTCGCCAATATGCGCGACACGCCCTATTACCGCGATGCGGTGTGGGAGCAGTTCTCCAAGGCCGAATACGACCGTCGCTATCGCGCACTGCGGCAGAAAGATGCGGGACCACAAACTCGACGTGTTGATCGTCCCCGGCGGCCCGAGTCACTGGAGCTTCGGCGGCGGGATGCTGTGGCTGACAGGTCATTGGGAATGGCACGCGCTGTCGAGCTATGTGCTCGTTCCGCTCGAAGATGAGCCGACGCTGATCTATTCCATGGGCGGCACCCACGCCGAAGCTGTGCGGCGGCAGGTCGAGGTCGCGGTCAAGGATGTCCGGCATAGCCGCAACGGCCGCTATGCCGACATCATGGTCGAGCGCATCCGTGAGCTAAACCTCGAGCGCGGCTCCATCGGCCTTATGGAGATCGATCCGCGACACTCGGACTATCTGCCGGTGAACCAATACAACGTCTTGCGCGAAAATCTGCCAGACGCGAAGCTCGGTATTCACTCAAGGCCTTTTGCACGAGTTGCTTTCCATCCATAGCACCGAGGAACTCGACTGCGTCCGCAAGGCGGGGGTTTTGTGCCGCAATGCTATGGACGCGATGGTCGCGCGGGCTTGTCCTGGTGTGAAAGAGTACGAGCTACGCGCGGCGGCGGGCGCAGCCATCCTCGAAGGCGGCGGCGATATCGATTTTCTGATCATCGGCTCGACGCCGATGGCGAACCCGTCGATGATTTTCGGCAACCCGCGCCCTTCGAGCCGAGTGCTGCAAGAGGGCGACATCATCAATATGGAGCTGGCTGCCGGCTATCGCGGCTATACCGCGCAAATCGGCTCACCCATCTGCGTAGGCGAGCCCACCGAAATGGTGAAAAACTTCTGGAATGATATCACGCTTCCCGGCTATCGGCGCATCATTGCCGAGATCGCGCCGGGAAAGCCGGTGGAAGCCATGCGCACCGCCAGCAAATTCTTCCGGGATAAGGGCTATCAGTCGCGGCCAACCCAGTGCCACGGCATCGATCTGGTCACCGACAAGCCACACGTCGTCGCTGAGCACGTCTCCGCCGAGAAATTCGAGAGGTATTGCGGCCTGGTATGGTGATCATGGCGGAACCCAACCCGATCACGCCCGATGGTCTTTTCGGCATTTTCCTGGGCACACGTTCATCATTACCGATGACGGGCACGAGGTCGTTGACGACTTTCCATTGGAAATCGCGGTCGCAAGATGCTGATGGAAAAGGTTGATGTCCGCTGCTCAAGCATTACCCCGAAAGCGGACATGGATCAGGTGGCAACGCCGTTTCAATTCCCGATCACCATTGCCCAGTAACGCTTGCCGTCATGCCCCACCGCGCTCGCCACGGCCTTGCATCCCAGTAGCCTCATGTTGGCTGCATGGCCAGATGAGCCTCACCATAACGCAATGGCTTGCTGCTTTGTCTTGACGCCGTAGGCTGCATTTTCTGCTCGCGCTCCACGACGTGCGCGGCTGGCGAAGCCGTTATGATCCATGCTGCCGCGCCGCGCCATGTCGTTGGCGTGTTCCTGGGCAAGATGCTTGCATCGTTGCACAACTTCCGTGAGCCGATGCTGGCGTAAGCAGCATCAGCAGAGCAAAGCGGCTAAAATGAGTCTCATGGCGGCAACTCCAGATGATGTCTGCTATTCCCCAATAACGGACATTGATCCGTCACACCGCGATGTCCGCTTTGTGCCAATAGCGGACATCTCGCCTTATTCGATTATCTCGTCGGCGCGGGAGAGCAAGCTTGGCGGGACAGTTAGGCCGATAGCCTTGGCCGACTTCAAATTGATGACCAGTTCGTATTTGTTCGGGTCTTGCACAGGCAGTTCGGCGGGCTTCTCGCCTTTGAGGATCCGGTCAACGTAGCCAGCTGCGCGTTTGTACTGTCCAGCAATGTCGGTTGCGTAGCTCATCAGGCCACCGTGTAGTCACGAAAATCCGATAGCAATAAACCACCGGCAGCCGATACTGCGTCGCAAGCTTGATGATCAGGTCTTTGTGATTAAGCGCCGCAGCGCTCACAGCGGTGATCATGCCGCTGTTTGGGGATTGGGCGAATGCCGAAACGGCACGCTCAATGCCACCGGCCTCCTGAACATCAATTGGTCTTTACCTCTACGTTCTTCGAATGGGCTACTTCCTGCATCACGGCCCACTGTCCAATCCCGGCAGCACCAGGTTCCCGTAGCATGGCCACACGCGTGACTTGCGGCGCGACCTCCTTGAGGAGCTCAAGCCACTTTCCGGCTTCAATCCGTAGTTAAGCTGAACAAAACCGATGCAATGTTGCCCCCTGGCCGACTTAAACTATCAAAGGGGTTCAGCGCAACCAGTTCTTTCGCATCTCTCAATAGACGCGCAGTATCGCCCACGCTCCAGCGATATTCGATGCGTAAATTGCGTCCAACCTCCCAGCCCGCATCTCGCATTCCTTGCAAAAACGCCGCGAGGCGAGCCTGAGCTTCGGGTTCGGTCGAAGGCGAGATGCATAAGCACGCCGATCACGGCGTACTTGTTCCGCTTGTTGCGCGAGCGCGCGCTAGCGACCAGTGGCCGCTGCAGAACCCGCCATGCCTTTGATGAAATCGCGCCGTCTCATCTGCCTCCCCAAGGCTCAGGACCAGCCATCGTACCGACTTAACCCAGCGAATGTGGGGCCCAATGTCCGCTTTGGGTCAAAAGCAGACATGTGCATCGCACAAGCCGATGTCCGCTAAGTGCCAGAAGCAGACATTCCAAGCCCTGGCTGCCGCCACTATTACTTGCACACTTCGCATTAGCGGCAGTTTGAAAATTAAGCGACCATCACCATTTATGGGTGCATGAGAGAAGAAGGATTTGACCCGACTGACTTCTCGGTCGTCGTGAAGTTGCGAGGAAACCTACCGAAAGCATGGAAATGGGAAATTTACCGTGCCGGTCGGTGGGGGCCGCTAGAAGTCTTCGCCCGTCTTTTTGAAAGCATGGCAGTGGCGGCCAAAGACGGGAAAAAGGCCCTCGCACGCTTGCTGGCCGAACAGGCGGCGTGACAGCCATACCGCGACTGCGGCGAACAGCAATAGGATATTAACAATGGCCACCCGGCAATATCGTTTAAGCGAATTTGACCAAGGGGCGCCGCCCACAAATCGGCCTCTTGAGCTTCTGTGCGAGGACAAGAGCGGCACATACCTTCTGCCGTATCTCTGCCATTGGAGCGATGGCGTGTGGCGCAACTCGGCGATAGGCGGAGTGATAGAAGCGAATGTTATAGGGTGGCGTGTTGCGCCGTGAGCCAGCACCCTAGCCCTTCGCAGATTTGACGGACATATAGATACATACGCAGCCGATCGCAGGCACGATCGAGATGTCCGCTTTGTGCCAAAAGCGGAGATGATACCTTCGATCGTAAATCCATTGGAACATGCCCAGATGGTCCACAGATGCAATCACTTGAATGACATTTTCGATGTGACACCGAGCGCGCTAGGCTGCGAGGAGTGTTTGAAGGCCGGCGATGTCTGGGTCCATTTACGTCTGTGTCGTACATGCGGCCATGTTGGCTGCTGTGACGTAGTCCCCAACCGACACGCGACAAAGCACTTTCACGCAACCGGACACCCGATTATCGAGGGCTATGATCCATCCGAAGGATGGGGCTGGTGCTACGTCGACGAAGTGACGTTAGATCTATCGGATCGCATGACCCGCATAACGGGCCGATCCCGCGTTTCGTTTAAGTTGAGAATTGTTTGGCGGGAATTCGTTTGTCCGCTTTGGGTCATTAGCGAAACATTTTGTGATGCAGGAGCGATGTCCGCTTTACCCCCAAAAGCGGATATTTGCAGTGCAAAAACGGCATGTCCGCTTTGTGTCAAAAGCGGACATCGCTTCTGGCATCGGCCACCCACTAGAAGCCATAATTATTCAGACTACTGGGTCGGTTGTGCCTGCGCTTGCAGACGCCCTGCACTAGATGTGTGACGCGGGAAGAACGCTATTAGCGCAGGCAGGACGATCAAAATTGAGTATGGGAGCGAGTCATCCCGCTCACCACCACAATTGCGAGTGGTTTTGGACCTGCGAACCGATGCCAGTCGATATCGCCGCCGGCAACAGGCCCACGCCCGCGATGACACCGGAAACAAGTTCGACTGTCGCGACCTCGCTCAATGGAATCTCCGTTGTGCCCTTTTCGCCTTGTATTCCGACGGAGATATCTCGAATGGCCTCGGGGCTTTGCCGGTAGCGCGGCGCGAGCCTCACTATAATCGGGAAGTGCTGGTCGCTATTCGGAACATAGAGGCTCACCGGCTGAGTCACCCCAATGGCTGCGCGGACAGTCGAGTTGATATCGCCTGGCGTGAGGCCATAACGGGCGGCGCGAGCACGGTCTATCTCGATTTGTACAGTGGGCTGACCCAGGGAGGTAAACACCGCAAGATCGGTGACTCCGCGCACGGTGGAAAGTACGTCCTTGATCTGGTTTGCCGTCTTGGTCAGGGCTTCAAGATCGTTGCCGAATAACTTGATCGAATTTTCGCCCTTTACGCCTGACACAGCCTCGGAAACGTTGTCCTGAAGGTATTGAGAGAAATTAAACTCAACGCCAATGAATTCTGCCTGAAGTTTGGCCAGCATCTCACTGGTGAGCCGTTCCTTGTTCATGCCCCTAGGCCACTCCGACGCGGATTTGAGAGGGCGAAGAACTCAGCGTTGAAGAATCCGGTAGCATCAGTGCCGTCGTCGGGCCAGCCATGCTGCGACACAACGTTCTCCACCTCGGGAAAACTGCGGATCACAGAGCGCATCTCGTTGACGTATTTGTTTCCTTCCTCGAGCGAAATCGTGGACGGCAAAGTGGCGCGGATCCACAGATTGCCCTCCTCCAGCTTCGGAAGGAACTCAAGACCAAGCAGTCGAATGGCCACAATGGCGATCGGGAGGAGAACTGCAGCGCCTGCGAGCGTCCAGGTCTTCCTTCGCACGGCAAACTCAAGAATCGGGACGTAGAAACGGTGAAGCACGCGCATAAGCGCTGTCTCAGCCTCTTCGACGTGGTCGGGCAATAGAAGAGCGCAGAGCGCAGGACTGATAGTAAAAGTCGCGAGCAGGCCGCCGGCTATCGCGTACGCATACGTTTTTGCCATGGGGCCGAAAATGTGGCCTTCGACTCCGCTCAGTGTAAACAGGGGAATAAACCCGGCGATAATAACAGCGGCGGCAAACAAGATGGACCGGTTCACCGCGACCGCGCCATGAAACAAGGCAAGCATCTTGCCGCGAAAATTGCTGCCGTGGGCGTGGTACGCCATGGTTGCTTGAAAAGACAATTCGTCCCGAGCGGCAAGCCGGCGAAACATGCTTTCCACCATGATCACGGTAGCATCGACGATGAGCCCAAAATCGATGGCGCCAACCGACAAAAGATTGGCTGACTCGCCGCGCAGGACCATGATCCCAACGGCGAAGAAAAGGGCAAATGGTATAGTCGCCCCGACAATCAAAGCGCTGCGCAGATTGCCAAGGAAAAGCCACTGCAGAGCAATAAATAAAAGGCGGCTAGAGTGTTATCGAACTAAAATTTAATCCTGCGGACAGAATGCGAATAATTCACTTTCGCGACGGAAGTGGCTCATGAGCCAAATGCGCCTTCAATTGAATTTGCAACTCGTTTATTTGACTGGCCTGCACTTGGGTGAACTCTATTTCCTTCCATAGCCTCCAGCCTAGCGCGAACGCGCCGTTGATGAAGTACGGCGATCACGCAATAGAGCAATGCAGGGTGTGGGCCCACGATCGTCTCCGACACGAATGGATGCACCGCCATTCGGCTGTCATGCTTATAATATTGTCGTAGATTTTTATCCGCCCAGTCCGCTCATAGAAACGGCATTAAATGTCCGCTTTGGGTCATTAGCGGACATTTCGCGAGTGCCAATCGCCATGTCCGCTTTACCCCAAAACCGGACATTGATTGGCGCGTGTAATAGGTTCGCGACATCGAACAAGGCGCGGCTAAATCGTCCGTCGCGGTGCTGCCTCCTGACGACGACGAAAATAGCGTGGCGCCTGGCGGCCGGAAATGAGCTCTCGTTGGCCGCATCCCATGCCTAAATAAGCTAACCTGTTCGCCAATGGCCCAGTCTTACAAACAGCTTGCCGACCAGGCCCTTGATTTCTGGCTGGCACGCGGCGCTGTCCTCGTCATTGTCGTACTGCAAATTGCGATCGTGAATGACCTCACGATCGGGCCAGCGCTGGCTCGCGCCCACCATTGAGCTGGCGCTTCTCATACCTTTGTCGATTGCGACCGCATGGACGCAACGCCGCGCGCGCAAGGCATCGACCGATGAGCAATGGACTTTTGTCGGCCGCCAGAGATTAGTCGTCCGCCGCCTAGCAATCTCCCTGACGGCCGTCGTCACGCTGATGAACTTCGGCGCGCTGGCGCGCCTGGTTGAAGCCATATTGGCGGGTCACGCGGGCACCGGCCGGACTTTGCTTCTGGATGCGCTCAACATCTGGGTGACCAATGTCATCATCTTTGCACTGTGGTATTGGGCGCTGGATCGCGGCGGCCCTGCCTCGAAAGGATCCCGGCCCGATGTTCGCAACGATTTTCTGTTCACGCAGCAACAACCGGCCGGCGAGTCATGCCTTCACCCCGGCTGGTCGCCTGGCTTTATCGACTATCTGTTTCTGGCCTTTACCAACGCAACGGCATTTTCGCCGGCTGACACGTTCCCGCTCACCGTCAGGGCTAAGCTTCTGATGATGGCTGAATCCGCCATATCGTTTGCAACCATTGCGCTTGTGGCATCACGCGCCATCGGCATCCTGAACTGACTTTATCTGGCGCGGAGGCAATCGCTGCAGCCTGGGCCGCGCTGTCCTTTATGTGGACAGCACTTGCTTTAAGCTTGTCGCTGGTCTCGACAACCTTCGGCCTGGACGTCTCTAAAAAAGTTCGACGGCTTGCAAAAGTTCCGGAGTGTTCGGGTCCAAACGCCCGCGATGGATCCTGCCCGGTCGCGTCAAAACAGGCCCGTTAATGACACCAAATTTAATGTCGTTTTCATTCCTCATTCATTTTCCCTGCGCCACAATGACTGACCGCTGGTCAAAAGCTGCGGCGAGGGGCGCAAAGCTAGTGGGGCTTAAGAATGGCCCGAGATCTGCGTGCACAAAACGTGGTGGCGCTGCACCGTTTTGGATTAGCGCCGAGGTCTGGGTCGTCCGATTCGATCAGTGATGCCCGATCGGCTCTATTGGCAGAGCTCGACCCACCTGGTGCCGGTCAGATCAAGAACGATGACCTGTTGAGTTCCGGCGAAGCCGCCCGCGCAGCGTTTGACTTTCGCCAGGAGCGCAAGGCCGCAAGACTTGCTGTCCGCGCCCAAGACGAGGCTGAGAAGAAACAAGCGAGCGAGGCCGGTACGCCGCCGAGACAAGCCTGCGACCCAACAAAATACCGAGGCCAAGCCAAACCCGGGCCCCGCGCGTGCCGCAGCAAATCTATCTTGAAGAGTCAAGAGCGCCGCCTTGATGGCGCCTCGGCGCGCCGGCGCCGGCTTCGTTGAGCGTTTGGTATGGTTCTGGTCCAATCATTTTGCGTTTCGGCAAACAAAGGCGGCGTGCGGCCGCTCTGCGGTGCATACGACGCGAAGCCATCCGTCCATATGTGACCGGCAAGTTTGCCGACATGCTGGTTGCGGTGGAATCGCACCCGGCGATGCTGCTGTATCTCGATAATGCGCGCTCGATTGGACCGAATTCATTTGCCGGCCTGCGTCGCAACAAAGGCCTCAATGAAGACCTTGCGCGAGAATTCTGGAACTCCACACGCTGGGTGTACGAACGGGCTATTCGCAGGACGACGTTACAAATTTCGCCAAGGTAATCACCGGCTGGAGCATTGTGCCACCGCGACAGTCGCCCGACCGCGGCGGAGAATTCACGTTCAATCCACGCATGCACGAGCCCGGAGTTCAGCGCGGTGATCGGTCGCGACTACGAAGATCGCGGCTTTTGAGCAGGGCCGCGAGTTATTGCTTTCACTGGCAAAGAGCCCCTCCACCGCCAATCATATCGCGCGCAAGCTTGCTTCTCATTTCGTTGCAGACGACCCGCCACGCTCCCTGGTAGACCGCCTTGCAGCACGCTTCGTCGACACGAAAGGCGATTTGAAAGAGATCTCTAAGGCGCTGGTCACTGCACCGGAAGCCTGGGACACCGCTCCTACGAAGCTTCGCCGTCCATCGGATTGGGTCATCAGCGCCTTGCGTGTGTGTGGCATCAAACCACCTGATGTCAGACCAATCCTGCAGGCGCAGAATTTGCTCGGCGAGCTCCCTTTGGAGAGTGCCTGCGCCGAACGGATTTTCCGACAACAGCGCGGCCTGGATGGATGGTCTCGCTCAGCGGCTCGACATTGCCAACCCAGATTTCGCGGCGCGTCGGGGATTCGATCGATCCAGAGGCCATCGCGCAGAACACCATTTGGCCCGCTCTCTCAAACAACGAAAGACACCTTGCGTCGCGCGGAAAGCCGATCGCAGGCCTTGGCCCTTCTGCTGATGTCCCCCGAATTCAACGCAGGTGATGTCGTGATCCATCAACCAATCGCCGCGAACTTTTGCTCGGGTCGGGCGCGCTGTTCGCCTGGGCCCACCTGCCCCGGACGGCGCTGGCCGAGGGGCGAGATCCCCTGATCCTCGTCATTGTGCTTCGTGGTGCTCTCGATGGCCTCGCCGACAGTCGCACCGGTGGGTGATCCAGACTGGCAGCGCCGCGCGGCGAGAATGCTTTACGATCGACGGGCCAACCGCCGCGCTGCCTCTCGACCTCGTTCTTTGCACTCAATCCGGCGATGCCAAACCTGCACAGGCTCTACAAGGCCGGCCAGGCAACAATCGTGCACGCGGTCGCGACGCCGTATCGCGAACGGTCGCACTTCGATGGGCAGGACGTGCTGGAGGGCGGCTTCGTCAGTCCAGGTTCTTCCGATACTGGCTGGCTTAACCGAACGCTTGCCGGCCTCCCGGCGGCGGGCCGCGTCAATCCGAAACAGGCTTTTGCCGTTGGGCCGATCGCGCCGCTGGTTGCGCGCGGATCCGCTCCTGTTGTTGCGTGGACGCCTCCACGGCTACCGCCGGCCAGCAATGACACCATGAGCCGGCTTGTTGATCTCTATCGCCACACCGATCCGGCCTTAGCCGGCGCATTGGGGAGCGCAGCGCGTTAAGTGCGATCGCCGACGCGGGCACGATGGGAAAGACTTCAAAACCACAGATGACACCAGGCGTTCCGGGAGCGGCGGTACGCGCTTATTTCGCCGAATCGGCGTCCGCCGCTGCCAAGTTTATGGCGCGGCCGGATGGCTCCACGCGCGTTGGCGCGTTGGCCTCGATGGCTGGGACACACACGCGAACGAGGGAGCGGCTAAGGGACGCCTCGCAGTCCTCCTCGCTGCGCTGGATGGCGCTATCAACGCTCTTGAAACCGGGATGGTGAGTCGTGGCGCGACAGCGTGATCGCGGTGGTCACTGAATTCGGACGAACAGCACGCATTAACGGCACCGAAGGTACCAGATCACGGCACCGCGACGGTCGCCTCTACTCGTTGGCGGCGCGCTCAAAGGCGGGCCGGGTGATTACCGACTGGCCGGGCCTGAAAGAAGCTAACCTTCGTGATGGACGTGACCTGAAGCCGACGACCGATCTGCGCGCGGTCATGAAAGGGATCTGAAAGACCACCTCTGCGCCGACGATCACTTGCTGGCAAAGGACGTTTTCCCAGGCAGCCAGACGATCAATCCGCTGGCGAACTTGGTCGGTTAAAGCGCCAACCATGTTCGAAAGCGGACATTACGCGCGGCGTGCAGCATGTTCGCTAAGTGCCAATAGCGGACATCAGCAAAGAACAGAAAGACCGCCTTGCGGCGGTCTCTCCGAAAATTGACCAGTGTTTTGACACGCTCAGCTTGCGCGGTGCGCGGCGCCAACACCGCAGTTGTCGCGGTCCGCGGCATCAACACCGCAAGTATGATCGCAACGAGAATGAGCGCAGGCACATCTCCCACTAGATGACCGCGCTCGGCCGTATCGCTGAGCGCCTGAACGCCCAGCGATCGCCGCATGAACCGCACTCGACCACACGGTGAACCAGATGAGGCTCTTATGAGCGTAGGGATTTCTTGAGGCGATGATCAAAAACACGCCCAGGGTCGCATACACTCCAATGATCATCATCAGATAGTGTTGTGAGTGTACCTGTCCCCATACCCAGCCTGATGGCCAGAGGATACCCAACGTATATATGCCAAAAACAAACGTTAGACCGATGACCACGAGAGCAAAACGGAGAAAAAGCAGGCGATTTGTATCAGACATCTTTGTATCTCCTGTAACATAAAGTCGTTCATTCGACTATGCCAAAAGGCACCCTGAAAGACTTTGCCAGGAGCTTGATTTGCTCTTGAGAGACGCGTGATTATTTCTGAGATTGTCCACTTTTGGTCAAAAGCAGACATGTGCACCGCACAAGCGGATGTCCGCTAAGTGCCAATAGCGGACATCGTAGCCGGCAGTCTCAATCGTAGTTAGCGGGCGCCATCTTTAGACTGTCGCGTTGCGCCTTGTCGTGATTGATCCAGAGCTGGGCCTTCTCCTTCGCCAGTACGTCGGAGATGCGCTGCATAGAGGCCAGCGTCTTGTCCTTGTCGGTATTGCCTGAAGGCACGCCGCGATTTTCCCAGTTGCTCTTAAAATGAACGGCGTCGCCCGAGAGCACGATTGCGCCGGTCTTCGGCAATTTTACCAGCAGCGACTGGTGGCCGGGCGTGTGACCAGGCGTCGCCAGGATTGTCACGCTACCATCGCCGAATACGTCATGGTCACCTTCGAGTTTGGTCACCGGATGTTCCGGCTTGAAGCGTCCCACGCCGAGCGGGTTCGGCCACTCGTATTCCGCCTTCTGCACCAACAACATCGTCTGCGGGAATAGCTCTACATTACCGATGTGGTCAGGATGGGTATGCGATACGGCGAGATATTTGATGTCGGCGGGCTTCACTCCCAGTTGTTCAAGCTGCGAGGCGAGTGTTTTCGGGCGCCGCCAGTGTGTCATTCGCGGATCGGAAGGCGCCTGGCCATCGGGCATGGTGGCAATGGCGTCGGTAACACCGGTGTCCCAAAGCAGCCAACCCTGTGTGTGGTGTATAAGGTAACAATTATCGACGAAATCCATCGACTTGCCGACATTGACGCCCGGCGACCAGCGAGAAATGTCGCCGGCGACGCCTTCGCCGCAATTGAGAATGTAAAGTTTATCGACGCCAGACTTGGGTTGCGCCAACGTTGCTAAAGCGGAGATTGATAGCGTCGCCAACGCGGCAACGCAGATGGCTGATCGTTTCATAACTGTCTCCCGCTGACTTGGCGGCAGAATGCAATCATAGGAGGGCTTCGATGCCAAGGCATGTCCGGTTTGGGTCAAAAGCAGACATTTGCAGCGCACAAGCTCATGTCCGCTAAGTGCCAAAAGCAGACGTGCATAAGCCACTCATTCGCCAAGCCAGCATGCGCTTATGTTCTTGTCCGATCAACGGCAGGCCAGCGTGAATAGGCCAAAATCCAGATACCGACGATGTTTACGAACGGGATGAAATAAACAATCGTCCACCACTTACTGTAGCCGATGCGGGTGAGAATTCTGGCTATCGGGATTCCCAAGACCACAATGAAAAAATAAAAATCAGCCAATGCCAAATGCTCAGCGACCCCATGTTTCAACTCCCACAAGCACGCACACCATTCAATAGAAGACGGGAACCTGCCTACACTTCGCTAAGACTGGTGAGGGTCATACCGGCTCACGCCAGCGGCCAAGGATGATCCGCCACCGCAGGCGGGGCGGCCCCTGCCAACATCCCAGCCTTCTACTTTTCATTGATGGAGAGAGCCAATGAACATTAGGTCGATGGTTATCACCGGCACGGTCATGTTGATCCTCTTTGGAGGATTCCAAGTTTTTGCGCAGACCAACCAGCCTCAGCAGCAAGGCCATTGGCAAATGTTCGTCAACAATGGCGGTGATGGTGCAACCGCTTGGAAGTTTAACCCGGAGACCGGCGAAAGTTATTATTGCCATCGGACAAACTGCTTCGCATCGCAGAACTCTGTCGTGCCACGAAACTAAAAACTGCTTGCGGGAGATCAGCTTCAAGTTCGATGACGAGGACGACGAGAACGAGGACTGATAATCAGTGTCCGCTCTAACCCCAATAGCGGACATTTGCAGCACACAAGCCCATGTCTGCTAAGTGCCAATAGCGGCATGAGGACCCGACGCACGCCATCGAAGTCAGGTTGGATAGGAAAGCGTCTCCGGGCTGCGGTCCTTGAGATATTGGTCGAGCCCCCAGCGCTCGACCTGCGCGAACACCTCATTGAACTCTTCGCGCGGCAGTGTCGCGTTGACGAAGCGCTCGCCCCGGCCGAATTTGCTGAAATCCCACGGGTAGAAACTCTCGAACTCCGCAGGCACTGCAAGCTTCCACAGCGGCAAGTACTTCGCTCGGTCTTTCTCGAGCGCCTGCTCGGCGCGATCAAGTGCGCGCATATAGCCGTGTACGACCTCTGGGGTGGCGCTGTCCGGAACCCACCATAGCGTCTTGAAACGATCCTCGATGATCTTGCGCAGGCCAAGTTGTTCAGCCATGGCGATCTGCGGAGGCAACAAGCTCGCGGCCTCGACCTCACCATCGAGCAGCGCTTTCAGCCGCGCGCCGAAGCCACCAGTATTGACGGTCTTGATGTGCTCGAGCGGAAGATATTTTTCCAGACGGTAGGGCACATTGAAATGGCTCCCAGCACGCATGCCGACCGAGACAGGCACGTCTTTCAGGTCTTCTGGCCTCCGGATTTTGGACTCCGGCCGCACGAAGATTGCCCAGGGCGAATCGCCATAGCCTTCGGTAACGACGCGGCCCATGCCGGCGCTGGCGTTGCAGATCGTACCCCACAGGCAGGCACCCTGGACCACGTCCTGTTTTTCTTCGGTATAGGGGCGGTCCTGCGGCCGCTGGAAATATTCGAGGCCTTTCCAACTCGACTGCGTGCCGCGGAAAGTCTTCCAGTCGAATTCAACGTCCAGCCCCTCGGCGGCGAAGAAACCTTCCTGCATCGCGACAAAGTCATTGAGACCCATGCCTTTGGGCGCGACCCTGACCCGTTTCAGGCTACTAGCCATGGCGAACCTCCTAGACCACGTTGGTTGATGAGAATTTACCACGATCGATGCCATAGGTGCGAGCGGGCCCACCTCGAAAGTGTTCCATGCCCTCGCATCTTTCGCCCCACGGCGACTTTGATGCCGGAGCCCCAACCGGGGGGTATGCGTTTCGTATTTTAACAAGCCATCCGCGGCGCGCTACGTTGGACAGAAATCGCATGCGATGATTCTGTCTTGCGATACGAATCCAAGTCCGATGGAATTTTCGGAAAGGACACCCCAATTGGCCTCGCGGCGACGACTTGAGGAGAGTGCAAAGTGAAATTCGCCCATTTTTCCCATGTCTGGGGTAAGCCGGGCATGAATCCGCACCAACGTTACGAACAGTTATGGCGCGAGCTTCAACTGTGTGACGAACTCGGGTTTGATTTCGGCTTCTGCGTCGAACATCATTTTCGCCCCGACGAAAGTTGGGTCTCGTCGCCCAGCCTCTACGTCGTCGGTGCCGCGGCCCGGACACGCCGAATGCGCATTGGCCCGATGGGCTATGTCGTGCCGCTGTACCACCCGCTGCGTCTAGCGGAGGAAATCGCTCTCGTTGATCAGATGGTGGGCGGGCGCATGGAGCTCGGGCTCGTCCCGGGGATCAACCCTGATTATTTCAAGCCCTTTGGCCTCGACTACAATCTGCGCAAGTCGCCGACGCTCGAGTTCGTAGAATATTTGCGTTCGGCCTATGGCGAAAAGCAGCCCTTCTCCTTTCACGGCGATGTGCACCACACCGACAGTGCGCAACTTGCTGTACCGCCGCTGCAACGCCCCCATCCGCCACTATGGATGATGAGCCGCGACCCGCAGACGCTTGAATTCTGCGCCCGGCATGGAATCAATCCAGGATACTTTCTGGTTTATCCGCGCGCCGACGCGGCGCCGCGCTATCGAAAGTTTCTCGCGGACTGGGCCACGGCCGGTTGGCCGCAACCGCCGAAGATCGCCTATTGCACCGTCGTCTATGTAGACGACACGGACGAGAAGGCACTCAACATCGCACAGGGGCGCGCAGCCCACGCCTATGAGGGCTTCTTACCTCCGCCCAAGCCCGGCGAAACGTTCGAGCAGCGCGTCCGTGACCATGCCAAGAAATTCATTGGCCGCGGCGAGCCGGGGGCATCCGAGATCATGGCCAACCTGTTCAATGCAGATTATCTGATCAAGCACGACCTTGTATTCATTGGCTCGCCGGATACGGTCGCCAAGAAAATTCATGCGACCGCGCTTTCCGGCCTGTTTAACGTGTTTATGGGTGAATTCAATTTCTCGGACCTGCCGGAGGCCGATCTCATGCGCTCGATCCGCCTGTTTGGTGAGAAGGTCATTCCTGCTTTGCGCGCTTACGAGCCATTTTGACGCGAAAATGCTTACCGCCGAAACGACGGGAGGCAATTCAGCGATCAGGCGATGCAGTCGCCTCTACTGCGCCTGAACCAATTCCGGATGCGCCGCGAGGCGCGCGGTGTTGAGCCGATGGATCGCGAAGCAGACAGCCGCGCCTGCAACGAACGGAAGTGCCGACCACATATAGAGTTGCTGCACCGGCATGCCGACGAATAACGCCCCCATCAACGGACCGACGATTGATCCGATGCGTCCAATACCCAATTGCCATCCCGAGCCATTGGCGCGTAGCGAGGTTGGATAAATTAGCGCGCCCACGACATTGATGCCGGACTGGATGCCCAGCACTAGGAAGCCGGCAAAGAAAGTCGCGGTCAGCAACGCTGCCTGGGAAGTCAAGCCGGCAAAGCCGATCGAACCAACCACTGGCACGGCAATCACGAACATGATTGCGATGGCGAGGAAACGGTGTCGTTGCAGCCACCAGCAGAGCAACAGCGCTCCGACCGTGCCCCCCACCTGCAAGCTCGCGCCGGCAAGGGCCACCGTCGTCGGCGGTAGCTTGGCCGCGGTCATCAGCGTCGGTGTCCAGCTGAGCAAGAAGAAATAGCCCATCAGGTTCAGCGCAAACAGCAACCAGAGCAGCGGTGTGATGACCGCAAGCCCTTGGCGAAAGAGGTACGCCGGATTGAAGCCCGGGAACTGCTGTTCGTCCTCAATGACGAATTTGGCGTTAGGCGACAGCGGGTATCCAGGACTGATGGCTGTGATCAAACGCTCCATCTTGCCGCGCTGGCTTTCGTGCAGCGTCATGTACTTGATTGATTCCGGCATGCCGATCTGCGCCGCGATGGCGATGATGATTGGCACGATGCCGCCGATCAGAAACAGGATTTGCCAGCCATATTGCGGTACAAGCGCGGCGGTGACGAAGCCAGGAATGGCGCCGCCGATCGGTACACATCCAACAGCGATAATCGCAAGCGTGGCGCGCAGCTTGCGCGGCGCGGATCTCGGCGTTGATGGCGACGACATTAGGGATAACACCACCGATACCTAGGCCCGCCAGCAGACGCAGCCAGAACATCTGATCGAGGTTGGTCGCATAAGCCGCGGCAAGCGTGAAGACGCCGAACAGCAGGTTCGACCAGACCAGCGCTGCCTTTACGGCCGTAGCGGTCGCCGATCCAGCCAAACAGCGCCGAACCAATCAGAATGCCAACAAGGCTTGCGCTGAACACCGGTCCGAGCGCGCCCGGTTTCAACGCCCATTCCCTAACGAGGCTTGGCGCTGCGAAGGCGATCGCCGCGATGTCGTAACCATCGATAAGAACGATGAAGAACGACCAGATAAGCAGTTTGATCTGAAACGCGCCCAACCCGCGTTCGTCGAGCAGTCGTGAGACCGGAACGACTTTGTCCGCCATGATTGCCGCCCCTGGATCGATTTTTTGTATCGAATGGGCCATTGCGACCCTTAGGGGAATGCTATGCCACCGATGACCCAATGGAAAGCGGGTCCACCCTTCGCATTCAAATCGAGTTGGGCCAGCGCTCGTCGCGTGTCGAGGATCGCTTGCCCTTGCCGTTCGTTACGAAGCCGAGAGGTCGCTCCTGCTCAGCTCCACCCGCCCGCCCTTCAGGGGAAGAGGTTGGTCGCCGAGCATCGCCTTGACTACGACGTTGCGAGCCGTTTCGGCGTCGATCGTGTGTTGCGCGATAAGGTCGCGGCATTCGGCGACGATCTGATCGGCATCTTGCATGATCTTGAGTTGTTTGAAGCGGTCGTCCTGGTGCAATCCCATACTCTCGCCTACGATTTCGAGGATGTTGATGATGCGGAACGGCCAGTCGCGCTCGTGCGCGCACAACTCGCGATGATCGGAATGATAGACCGCGACGAGAGCGTCGACGCCTGCGTCGCACGCGGCCTGAAGCTCGTTGAGTTGCAGCTCGCGCTTAAAGGCGGAAGCACGCCGAGATTGACGCTCTGTAGGCCGACCGCCGGCTGCTTTAGATCGACGATTTCCACGCCGGGGACCGCGCGCAACACCGTCGCCGCGGCTTCCATGATACCGGCCACCCCTGGATGCTTGTGCAGCGCCACACGCATTTCGACCCGTCGGCGCAAATGCGGCATCAACTGTTCGAGGCGATCGGTGAGGAATCGCATGAATGGCGTCATCTCGAACGGCCGCGAGCCACGCTGTCTCTCGATCGTTGGCAATGTCGTCTCAGTTAACTGGACGTAGCAGCTCGGGCACCATGAGATCACCTGACCAGACTTCGTGCGCGACAGTTTCTCAATTGTGCTCGAGCCCATGCGTCCGGACATTTCGACGTCGCCCGCGCGCAGCTGCAAGACACCGCAGCAATGGGTCGGTCCGCCCATCACTCGATAGGTGACGCCGAGCGCATCCATGATATCGAGAGCGAGCAGCGCGATGTGCGGCGTCTTAAGCACATTGCAGCCGGTGTAGAATACGAAGTCCGGAGCCTCGTCCGGCCTGGATACCGACGCCGATTTTTGGCCGAGCCGTTCCAGTACTTCGCTATCGAGTTGCAAACGTGAGAGCACGGTCACGTCCCGGCTGAGATCGTGGAATTTCTCCACGCCCTGGCGGCGCAGGTCGCGCAGCTCGTTCCTGGCCTTAGCCATGGCAACGCGTGCCATGGCGAGCAAGAAATCGCGGATTGACTCCGTAGTCGCACGCCTTGATGCAGTCGCCGCTGAGCATGCAGGACGTGGCCCATTTGCCCGACGCCTCATGACCTTGGCCGGTGCGCACAATGTCGAGCACGCCGCTTATGATGTCTTTGGGGCTAGCATCCATGATGCCGGCAGGTCTTACGCTCGGACAGACCTCGACGCACTTGCCGCACCTCGTGCAGGCATCGAGCATGAGGTCGACGCGGCCGCTGAGAGCCGACTCTGAAAGAGATGTCGTTCATCACCTGCAGATCCAGCGCCAAGCCAGTATAGATGAGCTACCAGATGCTGAACTCCGAAGGTAGCCCGTACCCTACTGAGGCCGTAAATGGCGAGACGGTAACCAGCTAGTTCGTAACGAAGGTCTTCATTGACGCCCACCATGATGTCCGCTTTGGGTCAAAAGCGGACATTGCAACAAGTGGGGGTAATGTCTGCTTTACCCCCGAAAGCGGACATGTGCGGTGCATCAGCTCATGTCTGCTAAGTGCCAAAAGCGGACATCGCGTCTAGCGCAGAAGCCCCAGCCTTGCAGCCGAGGCTTCGCGTGCGATGGCGTTGTAAAGGGGGCAAACCAAAACAACGCAGACGACACGCACCTGATTGTAGCACAGCCTGCACCTCGCGATGTCGCGCAGCGCTCAGAAGAGTGCGCTCGCGTCTCTTCCGCGCAGCAATGTCGCAGAGCTGCGGTGTCGAGGTACCGAACATTCAGTGGACCAAGGTCCCCTATACGGATTGGATCGATGGGGTCATACCGTGTGCAAAACAGCCTGAGCTGCTGCATCATCAATCACACTCGCGCAAATGAGGAGCTGTACATGGGTATCCTTGACGAGCTACTTGGCGGTGGGCAACGCCAGAAAGAGTACCGCGATTTCGTTGATCGATACGAACAAGGGAAACCGTCCGAGGGCTACTCCGATCAAGAGGTTCTCAAGCGCTATAGCGATGTGTCACACGCCGTGCCGCCTAACCAGTACGCTCAGGCGGCGATAGAGGCGCTAGGCAAGCTGTCGCCGGAAGACCGGGCGGCATTCATGAAGATGCTGCAGGAGCGAGCCGCGGCGCGCGGCGTGGCGATGCCGGGACAATTGGCGCCCGAACCCAAGGAACTGGGCCAAGTGCTCACCGATCTGCATTCGAAGCCCGGTCAGCTCCGGGATATCCTCGGCGGTGGTGACGCCCAGCCTCAGGAGCAAGCGCAACGGTCGAGCCCGATTGCCGCCATACTGGCGTCCCCGCAGGCCAAGGCCGTGCTCGCGGGCATCGCGGCCACGGTTGCCAAGCGCGTCATGCAGGGTTCGTCCCGAACCGCGTAGCGCATGCGTGAGGCCCGCGTCGGGTGGAACACCGCGCGCCGATGGCGGCATGCAAAAGCGGGCATTCATAATTCACGAACTAGAGGATGTCCCGATGCCTAAAACATCCAAACTTTCGGTCGGCCAAGCACTCGAAAAATTGCGGGGCACTGAGCCGCAAAAATCCAAGATGACGCGCCTCGATGAGAAAACGGACGACCTCAACAAAGAGATACAGCGCCTAAGGGCGGAAAGGCGTCGCATCGAGCGCGACCAACAGCGGAAGAAATGATCTCATTAGGATGGAGCTAAGGCTGCCGACCAGGCTAGATTTCACCATCACCTGATGTCCGCTTTGGGTCAAAAGCCGACATTTTGCGATGCCGGAGCGATGTCCGCATTACCCCCGAAAGCGGACACGTGCAGTGCACTGGTTCATGTCCGCTTTGTGCCAATAGCGGACATTCGTCGCTTAGTGTTTTTAGCCCGTTACTCCCGCGCACACGGTCTGTCGAGCGACCTCAACATCGCCTCGATCTCGACGCCGTCGTCGGATTCCCGGATCAACTCCTGAAGTCCGGACATCAATGACAGATACCCTGGGACTGTGAGTCGCTTCCAACCCTCTCATTTCCTCCGTTAGCACATCAGCAGTTTTCTTGCTTTTGCCTCATTGGTAATCCTCGATCTGCACACCGAGTTTTCCGATAGCGCAATAGGTCCCGACCTGGCGGTCACTGATAATTTTGATTGCCCTTGTGCGGCCGTCACCACTGGGTTTCGGTCTTAAGCCTGCGGCATGCGCGGCATGGCGGTAATCACTAAGATCGCAACAACCAACTTCGATGCATGGTCGGCTCTTCCGGTCGCCGGGTGATGATGCCGCCTGATCCAAAAATTACACAAAATAAAAATTCCGTAGTTGTTACTAATGAGCACAATGAATCCACAGGAAGGTTCTGGCGGCAGTTGACCACGGTCCAATAGTGCCCGAGAGCGAAGCGGCGAATAATCCTCAATGGCTGCTTTGTGCCAACAGCGGGACCCGCGCAAAGCCCACCGCTTTGACCACCGTCATGTTTTCAAGGTAGGGTTGATCATCCTGACCGGACTGGCGTTGAATATCAGGATCGTTACAGTGTTCCCAACCAAAGGTCCTGCCATGACCCGCCCACTCAGGAGTAAAGCCATGTCGTTTTTGGGTAAGTTTCCGCGGCTGCAGTGCTTTCATTCGCGGCTACGGGGTTGGCCAGCGCAGGCTCCGCAAGTCGAGAAGAACTGATGAAAATGGCGCCAGCGATCATCGAGGGCACGCCTTCGAGCAATGCAATGAAAGATGGCTATAAAGTTTCCGTCATCGTCGTCGATAAGGCCGGCAATGTCGCGGGCGTCTGTCCGCGGTGACGGGACCAATCCGCAATATCGATGGAATTTGGGCCGTCTCGTTTATACGGCCCGCACCCGTGGCCAGACCTCGCCTGAGTTCGCATCTCACTGATAAACCGAGAGCGCCCATCTGAAGCAAACCTGAACGTCGCTGCGGCCGGCGGCGGCGCATCGATCGGGTCCGGCACCGAGGTGATCGCGGCTATGTTTCCGGCGCCCCCGGCGGTAGGAAGGAGTCGAGGTTTTGCGCCAATGCCGGCATCGCCAAGGTGGCTTAGCAGCTAAGGTGACTTGAGTCGCGCCGCGCTGATCGGCGGCTCGCCCCGGCGATTGGCGGCTCCTCTAAACCCCGCCGAACACCAATGTCCCTTTAGGCCGCGGGCGGACATTCGTGGCTACAGCTTGATTGTCATCGAGCTTACTTCGTGGCCTCAGTCCACTCACTGGAGGACAGATAGGCCCATAGTGCCATGGCTGGGGCGTTGCGGCTGAGTCCCGCGCATAGAGCCCGGGCGCCACACCTCCGTCGAGAGTGAGGGGCATTCCTGGCAGCCGAGGCCGTCGCGGAAATAGCGGGCAACTGTAAAGCTCAGCTCCCGGCCCTTGTGATGACGAAGTGCGCTTCGGTCGGGCTCGTCACGCCGACACCGTTCCGCATTTTGCGATCCGTTGAATTCATGATGAAGGCCGGGTGGATCGCTCCGTCGATGATGAGCATCGGGGCCGGACTGCGTGGCAAAATTCGCTTCCGGCTTCTCGGCGAGAAAACGTCCCGTCTCGAGGATGCCAGCCCTGCCGTTGCCGATGTAGAAAACGCCGTTCGGCTTTTTGAAAAAGTTCGGTATCGCGCTCGGGGCACCGGTGAGCGTAGCGGTATTGGCTCGCGTCAATTCCCGGCCATTCTCGACATAGAGGCCGACCGGCTGGAAATCGTCCTGGTACATACCGCCATTCATGGCAAATTGCAGCGACTTGCCCTTGCTCTTAAGGTCACGGGCTAGTGCCGCAAATGTCTGATACGGCTTGCCATCGGCGCCGCGCCAAAAGAGGCGCAGGTCCTGCTTAGCTGGATCGAAGCTGCAAGTGATGTAGGCCGTGCCCTGGAATGACGTGTTCCGGCAGGTCTCGGCCTGGCCTGTTCCAGGCACTGCGAGACAAAGCAGAGCCACGGTTAGGCAAAGTTGTTGGCGACGTTGGCCAGGCAAGCTCGTTCCCCTACTTCGCCTTTATCATCGCTTTGTATCTATCTTAGTTTGGTTGTGGCTTGTACGCCCGCGATTTTGCGTGGAGATTCCTCGTCGGCGGGGCACGACCATGCTAACGATCGAAGTCCCATTCATTTTTGATCGTCATGCCATTCGCTCTGTGTTCGCGAAGCTTTTTTCAACGCGCAATCATGCCAATGGCGGATAGTACGTCCATGGCAGTTTTCGATGTCCGCTTTACACCAATAGCGGACATGTGCGGTGCAAAGCAAATGTCCGCTTTGTGCCAATAGCGGACATTCAATCATGCGTTAGGGGACGGCTTTTGACGCCTTGAAGATGTATCGGTTGCTACTGAAAAAATATCTTCCTGCTTCGCTCAATCGCTCCAGCTCGTCGTGCCAGTCCTTGAGGTCATCAGCCGAAATGTCGTTCTTACCCGCTACGAAGTTTCGAAGCAATCTGTGCCAACCCCCTACTGTAGCTATCGCTCATCAAATTGCAGGTTGAGGATCGCCAACACGGCTGCACCATCGAAATGAAGTCTCGCCTTGATAAACCTGTCCGCCATGGACATTGGCAGGCGCGGATGGACGGAATGCCCTTCCCAAGATGTCATGACTGCCGACATGCGTGTTGGATTGTCGGAATACCACAGGACAGTGCGCCAATCCGTCGCAACAAAAACACAGTTCGGCCGTTCGGCTTCAGGACGCGAAACCTCTGAAAACACTCGATCGATATCGGCGACGTACTCTGCGACTTGCGTGCACACAACGACATCAAAGGAGGCGTCTGGCTAACCCCAGTGATGTTGCCGTCGGGGTGCGCCAGGTTCGCGACGAGACCAACTTCATGACTAGGTCGGTACCGATATAAAAACGATCACCCAGCATCGGGATTGTCTGAGTCGCCGCCTTGGCAGCCAGTGAAGCTGGCGTGCTGGCCGCTGGCGCGATAAGCGCGCCTACCCGACTGTAAACCAAACCGGCAAGCCTGTGCGGGTGGCCGAATCATTGTGCGACCCTCTGACCATCGGTACTGGATCCCTACGTTGCGCCCCTCGGCAGCCCCTGCATCCAGCTAAACCTCTGATGAAATGCGAGCGACATAGTCACGCGCCATTTCCTAATGTTCCAGCGCTGAGAAACCCGATCACGGGCGTCGCCTCGCCGCTGCGCACGCTGCCGCGAACGGCAATACCGCCAGACCGCTGAGAAGCGTGATGAGCTCGCGCCGTCGCACTGCCCGCTCCTTGACACCAAAAATCAAGCAATGGTACCGGCAAATGCCGTCGCGACGGGAAGGGTCATCAATGTCCGCTTGGGTCATTAGCGCGGACACTGGGCCTCGGCCACGCGCTCATTGGGAACGAGGTGGAATGACTGCGGGACCCGTCCAGTCTTTCCGGAAGAATCCCACAATCAAAATGCGAAGCGGCTGGTCTGTCTTGTTCTCGGCGGTATGTGCGAGGTTGCCCGTTTCAAAATAATAGTCGCCAGCTCTTATAGATCGTCGCAACGCCTCCCCAGTGAACGTGAGCTCGCCAGAAAGAATATATCGAACCCCGGGCCCAATATGGTGATGCGCTCCAAGGTAGGCCCCTGGGCAAACGTAAATTCGGTGGCCCGCATTTTGAACTTACCGTTGAGCTCGGTCAGGTGGCCGAAGGTAATCCCTCGAGTTTGATCACCGACGTAATGCCTCGTGCCTCCACCTTCTCTTGAGCCGCCAAGCGATCTGCTCCGCCAAGCAGCGCCACGAGAGAGCAATAGCGTGAAGCGCGTCATCGTCCTCTCCATCGCTTTAACTGGTTTTTGTGAACGGCCTACACCTGCTGCGACATCAGATCATAACAGTTACGACTGGCGCGAATAAAACCCGCACGCCGTCGGGCCCGCGGGCGCTTGTC